>Ga0316603_10000016_pt1 | contig 256072 bp, 196 predicted proteins | sample OWC_soil_day10_n_FD_207649 | JGI IMG/M metagenome (GOLD analysis project Ga0316603, IMG submission 207649) | Wetland soil microbial communities from Old Woman Creek delta, Ohio, United States - OWC_soil_day10_noCT | ecosystem: Environmental > Terrestrial > Soil > Wetlands | place: USA: Ohio...
AATTTTAAGGTTTACCCCCCCCCCCCGTTAACATTTCGTAACACTTGTTCACAACCCATTCCCGCTGTATCTGTACAGTCGGGCGGACATAACCGTGTAAACATATACAATATCTGTGCAGCAGCAGCCCACGTACTGCCGCTACCACCATAGCCCCGGATACAATTCTCTGACGAAAACTGAAGAGAATGGTGTTCGGGGATTGTTATAAATACAGCCCCCTAACCCCCTCAGGGGGGGACTTAAGAGAGCAGTGCGAGATGTTGTGCTTTTTTCAACATTCTGCCTTCACGAATTTTCAAACACCCCATTCTCACAGATTTTCATTCCAGAAGCAAGACCCATTTTTGCACGCAAAGCCGCTAAGGCGCTAAGTCACTAAGACACAATAAAAATGAAATCGTAGGTCTTAGGTCAAAAGTCATAGGTCGTAAGTCAAAAGTCTTGGCTCGAAATTTCCGTCGTCAGTCGTCAGTACGCTCGGTATAAAAGATGCTCTTTGATAATACCAGCTCGGAACGACAGCTTGAAAAGCTTCCCGATAGCTATCGGGATTCATAACCGCGGGTCAACGACCTGCGGTAAACCGTAACAACGCAAGGTCTGCCTGTAAGGCAGGACAGGAATGATGGAAGACTGAAGACTTAGGTCTTAGGTCAAAAGTCTTGGCTCTTGGTTCTTGGTTCTTGGCTCTAAAATCTCCCGGCGGAGTTAGTTCCCTCACTTCGTTCGGGATGACAGATGCTTGAGTTGTGAGATAGGCCGCTGCCCTGCCTTTAGTGCAAAAATGAACGTATACGCGACAGCGGTTCGGGGGAAACTTCGCACCCGTCGTGTACAAAAAATCAGAATGGAGACTGGCGGTTGTCGACGGGTATTCTACATCAAAAAATGTCTTGTCATCCCGAGCGTAGCGAGGGAACTAAAAAAAGTCTGATGACTTAGGTCAGAGGTCAAAAGTATTGGGCATTGGCTTATTGGCACATTGAACATCCTTCAGCCGACAAACCGCTTAAAGCGGTTGTTCGGAGTCGGCATCCCGAACGCAGCGAGGGAACTAAAAAATCGCTGAAACCCGTATCAATATAATAAAATAAAACAAATTTAATCTATCAAGAATAATATGAAATCAACAAATCTTCTTTCCCGTACCTGCATAGCCATGGTACTGACAATGCTTGCCGCCACAACGGCCATAGCACAAACGCAAGCCATTCATACGCTGAAAATGACGGATGGTACTGTAAATCAAAATTACAACACCGATGCTCTGATTGATATGCAGAGTACTTCCAAGGGTCTCTTACTACCGCGCGTAGAACTTACAGGTACTACTGCGGCAGCGCCGCTGGCTGCCCACACTGCGGGTATGGTGGTGTACAATACCGTATCTGCCGGTAGTGGCGGTACTGCCGTATCTCCCGGATATTATTATAATGATGGTACCCAGTGGGTAAAAATAGGCAGCGCAGCAGCTATCTCGGCCTGGGGACAGTATGGTAACACAGGCACTACGCCCACAGCCAACTGGATAGGGACTAACGATGTGGCCGACTTTGTGACCAAAACCAATGGAGCTGAACGCCTGCGGGTAACCAGCGGCGGCAAGCTGCTGGTAGGTACGGCAACCTCTCTTACCGGAGGCGCTAATGCCTTAGTGCAGATAAACAACGGTACTACCAATGGCGCATTACAGATAGTGGACGGCACGCAGGGTGCAGGCAAAGTACTGACCAGCGATGCCAACGGATTAGCCACCTGGACAGACGGTAGCGGCTTAGCCTGGACGCTGAAAGGCAACAGCGGCATTACTGCCAACAATGCCGCTTATGGCTCTTCACTAAGCGCAGGTACAGGCAACTGGCTGGGCACCATCAACAGTGCCGACCTGATATTAGCAGCCAACAACAAAGAAGGCCTGCGCGTAAACACCGCCCAACAGGTACTGATAGGTACTACCACCGTACCTACCGGAGGCACTACTGCCAAAGTAATTATTGACAATGGTACTACCAATGGTGCGATACAGATTAAGGATGGAACGCAGGGAGATGGAAAAGTGCTGACCAGTGATGCTAATGGGGTGGCAAAGTGGCAAAATTTTGGAGCAACCTATAACAACGGGATACTTATATCTACAGTTGTGAAAACTGGCGAACCTTCACAGTGGACAACGGCAGATAATCCGTGTTACATATTTGTTAGTGCAACCGGTACAGGTAGTTGGAATGGGATTTACATTTCAAATGATGCTACTCCTACAATAACCGTCGGAGGGGGAACCGTTAACGCTACAAATTTCTTTGTGTCAGGTAATGATTATTATGGATTAGGAATTTTTGTGCCGAAAGGATGGAAATACATGGCAGGCTATAATGGCACTCTAAAACCAATAGTATATAGGTTTGACTATCGTTAGTTTGATCCATATTCGGCGTACCTTTGCCTACTACGAAGCTAAAAGCAAGGCTCTGCCTTGTACATTAAAAAATACAATAATAACCAAAATCATCTATTAAAAAACAAAAACAAATTATGGCACAATCAAAAAACAATATCGTAACTCACGGCCTGAGTGGTAAAGTGGGCGATATCTTAGTATTCAGTCAGCGTGGCGGTAAAACCATAGTGGGCAAAGTACCTGCGCATAGTCAGGCGGTTACCGATAAGCAATTGGCTGTACAAAACAAGTTTCAGCAGGCGGTTATCTATGCTCAGGCTTCGCTGGGCGATAATGCCCTGAAAGCCGAATACGCCGCCCAGGCCAAAAAAGGTCTAACAGCATACAATGTGGCTGTGGCCGATTTCTTCAACGCCCCCGATATACAGTCGGTAGACCTAAGCAACTACAACGGAGGCGTGGGTAATACCATTGCCATCACCGTTACCGACGACTTTAAGGTAGTGGCCGTAAGGGTAAAAATATACAATGCCGACGGGTCGCTGGTTGAAGAAGGAGAAGCAGTACAGCAAGCCATGAGTACCCGCTGGCTGTACACCGCCACCGCCGACAACCAGGGCATCGGTGGTGACAAAATGATAGTGCAGGCTATAGACAACCCCGGCAATATGTCAGCAAAAGAGCAAATATTGTAACACGGGCTTGAGGCCACCTTGGTCGAACCGATGTCGAAGCGATGTCGAACCCAGACAACACTACCAAAAGTAGCAAAATGTCAGATGAGAGATGTTAGTTAAAAGTTGAAAGTCATAGGTCGTAAGTCGTAGGTCTTAGGTCAAAAAGTCTTGGCTCTTGGTTCTTGGCTCTTGGTTCTTGGCTCTTGGTTCTAAAAACGAAAAGCAAGTCTTGTTTTGCACGCAAAGCCGCTAAGTCGCTAAGATTTAATATTTTTTAAACACAAATGGAACATACCGATTTATCGGTAGACCCGAAGACACAAAAAAACATCCACCAGATGTCGCAAAGCCTCCCCTTTGGGGAGGTTGGAGGGGCTTATCAGTGTTTCACTGTGTCTTTTATCATTTTCCCAATGGCTATCGGGAGTAGGGATTGGAAACAGCGGTTCGGGGGAGCTTCGCACCCGTCGTGTACAAAAAAACAAAATGGAGACAGACGGTTGCCGACGGGTATCTTTATTAAAAAATGCCTTGTCATCCCGAGCGCAGCGAGGGAACTAAAAAAGTCTGATGACTTAGGTCTGAGGTCAAAAGTATTGGGCATTGGCTTATTGGCACATTGAACATCCTTCAGCCGACAAACCGCTTAAAGCGGTTGTTCGGAGTCGGCATCCCGAGCACAGCGAGGGAACTAAAAAAAGTCTGATGACTTAGGACGTAGGTCATAGGTCTCAAGTCAAAAAGTCTTGGCTCTTGGCTCTTGGTTCTTGGCTCTTGGCACTTTGCTCTTTGCTCTAAAAAAAAATATCCCCGGGGGGGGATAACTGTAAGCCAGCAATGCAACAAAGCTCATGAGAGAGTAGCGTTAGCTACCGGCCTCCCCGGCTGGTAGTATTGCACGGGCTTACCATATTTTCATAGGCTTGCATAAAGCCAAAACTCCGGTTCGCTGCGAAGCGCGCCGGAGATAATAAAAAACCAAGCCTCCCTAAATCCCTCTGTTTATCCCGATAGCTATCGGGAGGAGGGACTTAAGAGAGCGGCGCGAGAAGCATCTGGTATATCATTTATCACTTATCATTTATAAAAAAACACCCCATTAAATCTCAATTTAATTATATTTTGCACGCGAAGGCGCCAAGCCGCTATGATTCAATATTTTTTAAACACAAAGCCACTAAGACACAAAAAACCCCTCCCACCCAAGAAAATGTTTGAAAAACATTTACAACTATGTGTTCTCGGTTTTTGAGAAGAAAAAGAAAAAACTATGTGGCACTATGTGGCAAAAACAACCCTCTCACCCAAGTAAATGTTTGAAAAACATTTACAACTATGTGTTCTCGGTTTAAGAGAAGAAAAAGAAAAATCTATGTGTATACTATGTGGCCAAAACAACCACCCGGCATCGCAAAGCCTCCCTCCCGATAGCTACCGGGATAAACAGGGGTTAGGGGACTCGATTTAGGGGGGGTCTCTTCATATTATAACAATTAATCAGTACCTTTGCCCGCAATCATAAAAAATGTTTGATTGCCATGAGTCTTGAGATTTTTACACTTATTTTATTTATTGGCGCCATAGCCGCAGGATTATTGGGTTCGCTTACCGGGTTGGGCGGTGGCGTGGTAATCATACCGCTGCTTACGCTGGGATTTGGTGTGGATATGCGTTTTGCCGTTGGTACAGCGCTGGTTACGTCCATCGCCACTTCGTCGGGAGCGGCAGCGGCCTACCTCCGCGAAGGGATAACCAATACACGTATAGGCATGTTTCTGGAAATTGCCACTACTACCGGAGCAGTATTTGGCGCTCTTATAGCTATATATATGCCTACCCATGTTATTGCTCTGATATTTGGCGGCATTCTTATTTTCTCGGCATTGATGACAGTGCGCAAAAAACACGAAAACATTGACTACCAGGCACCGGGCGACAAACTGGGGGTGAAACTAAAACTGAACAGCTCCTACCCTACCCCCAGCGGCGAAGTGAAATATAACGTACGCAATGTGGCGGGCGGATATTCGCTCATGACGGTGGCCGGCATAATATCAGGGCTGCTGGGCATAGGCTCGGGAGCGCTCAAAGTACTGGCTATGGATGCTACGATGAAAATACCGTTTAAAGTGTCGACCACTACCAGTAATTTTATGGTAGGGGTTACGGCAGCTGCCAGCGCCGTTATTTATCTGCAGCGTGGCTATATCGACCCCGGGCTGGCTATGCCCATCGTGCCGGGCGTGTTACTGGGAGCGTTTGTGGGTTCAAAAATTTTGATGAAAGTAAACGTAAGAACATTGCGACTGATATTCAGCTCGGTGATTACACTGCTGGCATTACAAATGATTTACAATAGTTTAACCGGTAAAATTTAAGAAAATGAGAAAATTATCTACACAACATGATATAGACCTTATGATTGGTAAATTGCTCAGAGCGGGCGTTATTACCGCATCGGTCATTACCATTCTGGGTGGCATTATCTACCTGTATCAAAACCACGGTACCATGCCCGACTATAAAGCCATACCCGGCCATCACGATTTATTTGAAGGGGCATCGCTATATCTGCGCGAAATATCAACCATACTGCCACAGGTTTTCCGCCTCGATGGAGCTGCCATCGTACAGCTCGGGCTGATTGTGCTGATAGCCACACCCATACTCCGGGTGCTGTTTTCGCTGGTTTCTTTTATTATCGAAAAAGACAAACTCTACATCGGTATCACACTTGTAGTGCTGTCTATTATTTTCATTAATATGATTTTTGGATTGCATTAGGTTTTTTATATCGTTGAAAAACAATTGATATACAGTCCGATACCGACTCCTAAAAACACTACTTACTGCGCTTCTGTTGCACACTTAAAATCAGAAAAAGATTCTCCCTGCCTTGAAATACATATCAGGGCTGAGGTGGTATTAGGTCCGCAACATCTTTTCTGTGTCGGAAAACAAGCCAAACCAGCGGTATCATCAGCAATCCCAAACCAATACACAACACCGAGCCCTCGAACCCAAAACCAGATCCATTGAGCAAACTACCTTCGGCAATAGTAAGTCGCATAACCGAATATCCGGTATTTCCGCTTACATTAAATCCCAAAACGGTTCCCTGCACAAAATTCCAACTAAAATGCAATGCAACCGGAAACCAAATATTTCGCGACAAAATATAGCCTGAACCCAAAAGAATGCCGGATATAAAAATAGACAGTAAGCCGATAAAACTTACATGAGAATTAACAATGTGCATCAAACTAAAAATTGCAGCCGAGAATAAAATGGCGATATACTTGTTGAACGACAATAACATATTACCAAGTACTGTTCCCCTGCAAAACAATTCTTCGGCCCATGCCACACAAACATAAATGCCTACCGAAAGTAAAAATGGCCTCCACTCGAAACCTCCATAAATAACACTGACATTGTCCAGCATAAGCACCAACAGAAAGCCAAAAACCATCATTCCGGCACCTAAAAGAAGACCCCATAAAGTATCATGAACCAAAAACCGAATATTAAAACCTAAGGATAAAAAGCTTTTTTTTTCGATACCCCGCCGGCACAAAATCACAACAAACAGCGTACCCAACAACGTACTCAACATCATAAAAAATTGCTGAAACGGAGTTTCTTCAAAATGCACACGATCTTGATTCATAATGTCATAGCCCACCAGCAATGCCGCAATAACCTGAAAAATCCCGACCACCAAAAACCATATAAAAAATGTTGGCAACAGATTTTTAATCCAAACAGAATTTGTTTTTTTACTTTCCATAGTTGTTTAGTTTTTAATTATTTGATGTTTTTAGAATAATATAGTCTATACTGACATGAGAGTAAGGCAGAACCGTTTAATATCCTGACGATTGCAACTTTGGTAGTAGTGTTCAAGCAATACGACTAAGCGCTGATAATTTAGCCGATAAGCAAATAAAACAGCCAACGAAAAAGTTTTGATTTTTTCGTTCTTTGAAACAAAGGTATATCCGGCCAGTACAACCCGCCAACCTGTAACTAATTACGAGTGCCCTCCTACAATGATTCTCATTATTTTGAGATTCAGCACCACAAAACGATACAGTTGCCACAAGATGTTTTTTCGCCAGAATATAGTACTTTTTGTGGGAAGCGGCGGATACGATTCATCATAGTATCCGCGTACTTGATTTTTTGCCATTTTATATGTCTTTTTTTGGAGTGATTGTTTCAACGATACTTTATTCAGGTATAAGCCACCAGAAAGGATAGCCTTTGGCTTTATGTATAAACATGTAATGTAAAAATAATTTAATCCAGTGACCAGCCAAGCCTGCTTCGCCTACAGTGTACGAAATATCGCGCCCCCACTGCGGATATTTTTCCCAGTTGGGGACTATAGGGAAAACGGTCATGGTGGCTGCACTACCCTTAATTAAACCAAAACCGGCCGACACCACACAAGCTGCACCCATCTCTCCCATAGAGGCTCTGTGCTTAAATTCAGTAGAGCCCTTTTTAATCATATCCACAATATTTAATGCCACAACTTTGCCTATTACGCCCGAAGGCATACCCGTACGGGGAGGAGCCGGTGTAATCAAAGTGCCATTGGGACTTTTCATGGGTTTTGATATCTGATGTGGTGGTGCAAAGGCAATACCCGGCGCAAATATATTTTTATACACCGGATTTTGGTATGTCGATGGCCAGTCAGATGTACCCCACTCTTCAAAAGGCTTAGCCGAATAATCAGCATCCACTTTCATAAAGCCCGAGGGAGCAAACAAAGCGGACGTGATATCGTCGCCCTGCTTATTAAAGGCTTTGATACCGGCTCCCGCAAACGCCGGTATTAGCATGGCAAAGTCAAAATCAATACTCTTGTATTCGCCATCGAGGGTTTCGTAGTAAATGGTGTGTTGTTCTACTTTATTTACGCCGGCTCTTTTAATCCAGTTAATACCATATTCGGCAAATATCGACTCACTGAAAACTTTAGTAGGGGTGATATATCCGCCACGTTTCACAAAGGCGCCGCCCATGCCAAAATCACCAATTTCGTATTCATTCGAAATCCAGGTTATCTCAGCCATTTTTTCCAACTTCAACTCCTTAAGCAAATGAGCCACATTGAGCGCATACTCAAAAGCCGCTCCCTGACAGGTAGCCTGAGGATGCCCTGTACCTATTACGAAACGAAGTTTTTCACCATTTTTCATTCGCTCAATACAGCTCTGCAAAGCGCTCCAGGTCTCTACAGCATGGTCGCAGGAACAGACTGAATGAGTAAAAAATTTTGGTCCAAGTCCTTCGGTAGCCTCAAAGTTTAGCTTAGGTCCTGTAGCGTTTACCAGATAGTCGTAGGTTACCTGACCGGTTTGTCCTTTATAATCGCCCCCGGTATATTCAATTTTTACAAACGGGTTTGCGGTATCGCCGTCGCCTTCCGGAAAAACAGCCAACGCTTTAGCCTGCATAAAGCTAATTTTCCATCGGTCGTACACGGGTTTCAATTTGAACCGCACTTGCTCAAGTTTCATTTTACCTACGCCCACCCAAATGTTCGACGGAATCCATTGGTAATACTCCGATGGGCTTACCACCACTACTTCGTGGTTTTTTCCAAGTTTTTGTTTGAGAAATGCAGCGGCTGTATGCCCAGCTATACCGGCGCCAAGTACTACAATCTTTGCCATAATATTTAGATTTTAAGATACTGCTACAATGACTTACAAAAAAGTACGCGACCAAATGTATTTATTTTTTTTGAAATAATTGCAAATCGGGAGCTGAAATACTATAAAAGATTTAGTTTTCGTATGGAATCCGCATCTCCAGGATAGCTATCGGGATTGTAAGCTCAATATTGATGTTGAAGCATCAATAAGTATGTGGTTGAATCTTAAATAAATTTCTAACTATGTGTTACTATCCGTCTTATATATTTAATTGAAATAATGTCTGTTATAGATTTAAACTTCACAAGTGAAATCGGCTGATTTTCAGCTGAATCAACCATATCCGCGATACGATTCATTTTTTGTTATATACTTAGGAAAAAACATACAAATACGTTTTGGGGAAGCTTCAGGGGGAATGGCTTGTTCCTTGCCTCCAAATCCAATCTTCTTATGTCTGATATTAGCGTATTTGCAGGTTTTATTTACTGTTTTTTACATTTCTTAAACTTACATCTGTAAAATTAATATCGCTTAAGCATCAAAGCTCTTATTTCTTGTTGAATAACCCACTATTTTTTTGTAGTTTTGTATCCCATTATCAAACGCTAAAACGGAATATGGAACGCAAACAAATCAAAAAAGCTTTAATCTCTGTTTATCACAAAGATAAACTCGATATTATTATTAAAAAACTTCATGCCGAAGGGGTTGAATTTATCTCTACCGGAGGCACTCAGTCTTTTATTGAATCGCTCGATATTCCGTGTAGCGCGGTGGAAGATCTTACCGGTTATCCCTCCATACTGGGTGGCCGGGTGAAAACACTTCATCCGAAAGTTTTTGGTGGCATCCTTTCGCGCCGGGAGCTGGCTCAGGATGCTCAGCAACTGAGCGAATACGAAATCCCGGAAATTGATCTGGTTATAGTGGACCTCTACCCTTTCGAAGCCACTGTGGCTGCCGGAGCCGATGAGCCTACCACCATCGAAAAAATTGACATCGGCGGCATTTCTCTTATCCGCGCTGCAGCCAAAAATTTCAAGGATGTGGTAATTGTTGCTTCGCAGGATCAGTACGAACCATTTCTGGACCTGATAACAGCCAACGGTGCAAGCACCACGGTAGAAGAACGCCGCTGGTTTGCCAAAGAGGCTTTCGGCGTTTCATCGCATTACGATTCGGCCATTTTCAACTACTTCGACGGCGAAGAAAAATCGGCCTTCAGACTAACAGAAAATACAGCCAAAATACTCCGCTACGGCGAAAATCCTCATCAGCGAGGCGTGTTTTTTGGCCGGTTCGACGAAATGTTTGAGCAGATACAGGGCAAAGAAATTTCGTACAACAACCTGCTTGACATTGACGCAGCCGTGAATCTGATTAACGACTTTGATGATATTACATTTGCCATACTGAAACATAATAATGCCTGCGGTATTGCATCGCGGCCTGTACTGGTTGATGCCTGGAAAGACGCGCTGGCCGGCGACCCTGTTTCGGCTTTTGGTGGCGTGCTGATTACCAATGCCATTATCGACAAAGATACGGCCGAAGAAATGCATAAGATTTTCTTTGAAGTGGTAATTGCTCCCGATTATGATCTGGAAGCTATCGAGATACTAAGCCAGAAGAAAAACAGAATTATCTTGATTCTGAAAAACTCCAAACTTAAAACCCAGCAAGTGCGTACACTGCTCAACGGAGTACTGGTGCAGGACAAAGATACACATACCGAAACCGCTGAGGATATGAAAGTGGTTACAGCCAAAGAGCCTTCGGAACAGGAAGTGGAGGATATGATATTTGCCAACAAGGTGGTAAAACATACCAAATCGAACGCCATAGTGCTGGCAAAAAACAAACAGCTTTGTGCCAGTGGCGTAGGTCAGACTTCGCGGGTGGATGCTTTGGTGCAGGCCATCGAAAAAGCAGGGTCGTTTAACTTCGACCTTCATGGCGCTGTAATGGCCTCGGATGCTTTTTTCCCGTTTCCCGATTGTGTACAAATAGCCTCCGAAGCCGGCATTACAGCGGTAATACAGCCGGGTGGCTCTATCAACGACAGCAAATCTATCGACTCGTGCAACGAAAACGGGCTTTCGATGGTAACTACAGGATACCGGCACTTTAAACACTAAAAGATAGCGGCAAAAAGGGATAAAATTATTATCCGGATTCCCATTTTCTGTTTTCCAAAAACCGGTTATCTGTTGTATTTTAATATCTTTTTAAACAAAATGTCAGTATATTTGCATAAAGTATCAGACATTTATTATATTTTTGAATTTACGAAAACAAGTTGACTAAAAAATATGGGATTATTTTCATTTACACAAGAAATAGCTATTGACTTAGGAACAGCCAATACAATTATCATTCATAATGATAAAATAGTAGTTGATGAACCGTCGGTGGTTGCTCTCGACAAGCGCACTGATAAACTTATTGCCATTGGCGAAAAAGCCCGCCAAATGCAGGGTAAAGAAAACGAAGGTATCCGTACCGTACGTCCGTTGCGCGATGGCGTGATTGCCGATTTCTATGCTGCTGAACTCATGATACGTGGGATGATTAAAATGATTCCTACCAAAAGTCAGCTGTTTTCTCCTTCGCTTAAAATGGTGGTGTGTATACCTTCAGGTAGTACCGAGGTAGAAATTCGTGCCGTTCGCGACTCGTCGGAACATGCCGGTGGACGCGATGTGTACATGATATACGAACCCATGGCTGCCGCTATTGGTATCGGTATCGATGTGGAAGCGCCTACAGGCTGTATGATTGTGGATATAGGTGGTGGTACTACCGAAATTGCGGTGATTTCGCTCGGTGGTATTGTTTCCAATAAATCTATCCGTATTGCCGGCGACGACCTTACTACCGATATTGTGGAATATATGGGACGCATGCACAACATCAAAGTGGGAGAGCGTACTGCCGAAATGATCAAAATTAATGTTGGCGCCGCACTGACCGACCTTGAGGATGCACCTGAAGACTATATTGTACGCGGGCCTAACCGCATGACGGCTTTGCCTATGGAAGTGCCGGTATCTTATCAGGAAATAGCTCATTGCCTCGAAAAATCCATCTCGAAAATTGAAGCGGCTATCCTGAGCGCTCTGGAACAAACTCCTCCTGAACTTTATGCTGATATTGTTCAGCGCGGTATTTATTTAGCTGGTGGCGGAGCTCTGTTGCGTGGCTTAGACAAGCGTCTGACCGATAAAATCAACATCCCGTTCCATATTGCCGATGATCCGCTTCGTGCTGTAGCACGCGGTACGGGTATCGCTCTGAAAAATGTAGATAAATTCTCATTCTTAATCCGATAAAAAAATTCTGCAAAGCGGTAAGTATAAGGTCTGGTATTACACAGTCAATATCCTCTATACTTACCGTTTTTATATATCGAATCCTTTTTCTCCAGTATGCGAAACCTCATAAACTTTCTGATTCGTTATAGCGTGATGATATTGTTTCTGTTTCTGGAAGCTATATCGTTTGCTCTGGTTGTCAACAACCGGGATTATCAGAAAAGCGTGTTTTTGTCGTCGAGCAATACGCTGGTGGCCAATATGTACGAAGCAAGCAATTCGGTAGTGGAGTTTTTCAAACTGAAAGCAGCCAACGAAAATCTGGCTGAAGAAAACACCGCTCTCAAAAACGAAATTATAGCCCTGCACAACCAGTTGGCTACATTAATGCCTCAGAAAAAAGACTCCATCAGATTCCGCATTCCCCCCGAAATGGAGTTTACCTATATATCGGCCAAAGTAACCAACAACTCTACCAACCGCCTGCAAAATTATATCACCTTAAACAAAGGAAGACGTGATGGCGTAAGGGTGGATATGGGCGTGATAAGCGACGAAGGTGTGGTTGGAATTGTAAAAACGGTTTCGGACAAGTACTCTGTGGTGATACCGGTATTGAACGAAAAGCTGAAAATTAATTGCAAGTTTAAAAAGAATAACTACAGCGGACCGCTGGAATGGACCGGCGAGGACTACCGCTTTGCCAGGCTCGATGACATTGCCCGCCACGTAGAGTTCTCGTTGGGCGATACGCTGATTACCAGCGGATACGCCAACAACCTGCCCGAAGGAATTCCCGTAGGAACCATCGATAATTTTAAAATAAAGGAAAGCGATGCTTATTACAACATCAAAGTGAAACTGGCTGTCAACTTCCGTACACTTTCGTATGTAAAAATCATCGATTACAAAAATTATAAAGAACAAAAAGCTGTAGAACAAAAAGCCGCCGAAGATTAAATGCTAAGAGTAATTCAAAATATATTTCTGTTTATCATTCTGGTGCTGGTACAGGTACTGGTGCTGAATAATATCCAGTTTTTGGGTTTTGTAAATCCATACATCTATATTTTGTTTGTACTTTCGCTTCCCGTGCGGATGAAACGCTGGCTAACCCTTATTCTGGCTTTTGTACTGGGGCTTACAATCGATTCGTTTTCCAACACCCCCGGTATGCATGCCTTTGCTACAGTGCTCATAGCTTATCTGCGCAATGGCATTATTCACCTTTTTACCTCTATCGAAGAGGGTAATAACCCCATTCCTTCGTTTTATTCGTTCGGTGTGGGCGCGTTTGTAAAGTATGTGGTGATTATGGTTATCATCCATCACTCGGCGCTTTTTTTACTCGAATCTTTCTCTCTGACCAACATTTGGTTGGTATCGCTGAAAATTATAATCAGCTCCTTTGTAACCATACTGATGATTCTGGGTATAAAGTCAATGTTCAAAAAATAAAGTCAAGGTTATGATTAACGATCAACTTCAAAACCGAAGAACTATAATCGCCATTATTATGTCGGTTGTAATTATCGTGTACATCATACGGCTTTTTTCATTACAAATTCTGGAAAGCAAATATAAAGAAGGCGCTGATAGCAACGCTTTTCTGAGAAAAACGCTCTTTCCGCCCCGCGGACTGATATACGACCGCAACCATACCCTGCTTGTATACAACAAGCCTGCTTATGATATAACGCTCATTATGCGCGAAATTCATCAATTAGACACGCTCTCGCTCTGTAAAGATCTCAATATCTCAAAGCAATACTTTATTCGCAGGATAGCGGATATTAAAAACAGAAAGAAAAATTCCGGGTACTCCTCGTACACCCCGCAGGTGTTTATGACCCAACTGGGTATCGAAGATGTGGCTACTATACAACAATCGCTTTACAAATATCCGGGATTTTACATCCAGAACCGTACCCTGCGCGAATATGCTTTCCCTAATGCAGCGCATGTGCTGGGTAATATTGGCGAAGTATCGCAACGCCGTATAGAGATGGACGACTATTACAAGTCGGGAGACTATGCCGGGCGCGACGGGATAGAATATACCTACGAAAAGGCGCTCAGAGGCGTAAAGGGCGAGGAAATTCTGCTTAGAGATGCCAAAGGGCGTATCAAAGGGAAATATGAGGATGGGAAAAAGGATATCGCTCCTAAAGCAGGCCAAAACCTTACGCTTACCCTCGACATCAAACTACAGATACTCTGCGAAAAACTTATGGCCGGAAAAGTAGGTAGCATTGTAGCCATTGAACCGCAAACCGGCGAAATTCTGGTTATGGTATCCAACCCGGCCTTTAACCCTTCCATTCTGGTGGGGCGCCAGCGGTCAAAAAACTATATGGAGCTACTGAACGACCCAACCAAGCCGCTTATGAACAGAGCCACACAGGCACTATATTCGCCGGGGTCGTCTTTTAAAACTATTCAGGCATTAGTGTGCCAGCAATTAGGTGGCATTACCGAACATACGATATTTTCGTGCAACGGGCCATCGTCGTCGCCCATCAAATGTACGCACCACCACGGTTCGCCCGTAGGGCTGCTCAATGCTATCGAGCAGAGCTGCAACCCATACTTCTGGAATGCATTCAGAAGCACCATCGAAAAAGACGGATATGGCAAAAAAAATATAAACTTCCGTACCAATTATGATAAATGGGTAGAGGCCATTAAAAGTTTTGGGTTAGGCGAGAAATATACCGACAGCGACCTCTACGAACAATCGCGCGGATATATTCCCACGCAAAACTATTACAACAAAGTATATAAAGCCGAAACCGGATGGCGCGCTATAACCATACGCTCCAATTCCATTGGTCAGGGCGAAATACTGGCTACGCCTCTACAGCTGGCCAATTCCATGGCCGCCATAGCCAATTACGGACATTATGTAACACCGCACCTTCTGAAATGCGACTCGCTGAAATCGAAGGTTCACAATACTTTGGTAGATAAAAAATACTTTCCGGTAGTATTCGAGGGTATGTCCCGGGTATTTGAATCGGGTACTGCCCGCTCGTCGCGTATCGAAGGCATAAGCATGTGCGGTAAAACCGGTACCGTACAAAACAGCCATGGTAAAGACCACGCATTCTTCGTAGGTTTTGCTCCGCGCGAAAATCCTCAGATTGCTATTGCCGTAGTGGTTGAAAATGCCGGATTCGGCTCAACTTATGCCGCTCCTATTTTTAGCTTAATGGTAGAACAATACCTGAAGGGTAAAATAGAACGTACCGAGTTAATGGATAGAGTTACCAACACTGTTACTAATAAAAATGTCAAAGAACGTTAGTTTAAAATATTCGCTCGACTGGACTACCGTATTTTACTACGTAGTGCTGGTTTTTATGGGCTGGATAAGCATCTATGGCGCAAGCTACGACTTAGACCAAACCAGCATTTTTGATTGGGAACAACGAGCCGGAAAACAGTTTGTATGGATACTTACGGCTTTTGGTTTGGCTGGCATGCTCTTGTTGGTCGACTACAAGATGTACAATTTCTTTGCCTATTTTATCTACATATTTACAATATTCCTGCTCATCGTCACTATTTTTATTGCCCCTGATATAAAAGGTTCCAGATCCTGGCTTGTGCTGGGTCCGGTAAGCTTTCAGCCGGCCGAATTAGCCAAAATGGCCACCTCGCTGGCACTGGCACGTTTTATGAGTTCGTATAACTATAAGCTCAAAAACTGGAAAGACTTACTTCCGCTGGCCATGTTTATCGCGCTTCCTTTTGCTCTGATTATACTTCAGAAAGAAACCGGATCGGCGCTCGTTTTTGCGGCCTTTTTGCTCATGCTCTATCGCGAGGGAATGAATGGTATCGTATTGCTGTTGGGGGTTTTTGCGGTCATCTTGTTTGTTATCGTTATCCGCTTTAGTGTAGTTCCTGTTTTCGACAATCAGGGCTCTCTGGGTTTCCTCGTAGCCATGGGGATTATCATGCTCATGCAATTTATTTATGCCTTCTTTTTTGCCCGACACCGCAAAGAAGCCGGATACATGATTGCCGGCGTAGCTTTGGTTACAGCGGTTTCATTGTTGATAAACGTTTGGTTTGTCATTGATTTTGAAATACTCTCGTTGTTAATGGTAGTAGCTACCTGCGTATACTGGGTTTTTGTGGAACTGTTTACCCGGTTCAAAAAATACTGGATGATTATTGCCATATCGCTCGGGTCGGCTGCTTTTTGCTTCTTTGCCGATTATTTTTTCAACAATGTACTTGAACCACATCAGCAAATTCGTATTAAAGTATTGCTTAATATGGAAGATGACCCTACCGGCGCGGGTTACAACGTAAACCAATCCAAAATAGCAATAGGCTCAGGCGGGTTTTGGGGAAAAGGCTTCCTGAACGGCACGCAAACCAAACTGAAATACGTTCCGGAGCAGGATACCGACTTTATTTTTTGTACCGTAGGCGAAGAACATGGTTTCTGGGGTTCCACTCTGGTTTTGGTGTTTTACTGGCTTCTTTTGATGCGGCTGCTGCGTATTGCCGAGCGCCAACGCGAAACCTTTAACCGCGTTTATGCCTATTGTGTAGCCAGTATTTTCTTTTTTCACCTCATGGTTAATATAGGGATGGTACTGGGTATAATGCCTGTTATCGGTATACCTTTGCCGTTTTTTAGTTACGGCGGGTCTTCGTTATGGGGATTTACCATCTTGCTTTTTATACTACTCCGGCTCGATGCTTCGCGCGTTGAACGTATGAGATAATACGGTTTACGGCCTCAGAATTCCCACTTAATCAGAAACCTTACATCGGTAGATCGGTTTCCGCGTATCTGCTCAGTACCGGTACCTGTGATTTCCCTGTCGTCGGAATAGGTGGTCTGAGCTATTTTCATCCATACCGTTAGTTGCTTATTTATTTCATAACTCATATTCAGATAATAACGAGCCCCTACGCCATAAAATGCCGGTATCGAAAAAGCATAAAGTATATCCTTCTCGTAAGCATACAAACGGTTGTCGTATACCGCAGCGTCGAAAAAATGATAGCGCACATCAACTTTCAACGGAATGGTCCGAAACGTATAGCTAAGATCCTGCAAAGCCATTATACCGTAACTGTACGGGTGTAAGCCCTCACGTGCCATATTACCTTCTATTACGTTGCGAAAAGAAAAACTACCAATGGAGTACGAAAGCTGATAGCGGGCCGAACTTTTTTCAGCCGTGGTAACAGATGTAAGCGGTGTAGTACTGCCCGATACGTTCTGCTGTTGCTTTTCTGTTTTTATTCTCCATTGCATACTTATGTCGCGGCGGGGAGCATATTCGAGCAGAACCAGATAATCTTTGCCCACCGATGGTATATCAGTACCATAGCGGGGCCAAAGAAACTTATAATTGTCGGCATAAGCCGATATTTTCCATCTTTTAATGGGTCTTACTTCTGTAGCAAGATACAAAGCTCTTTGGTTACCAACACGCGAACCTTCGGAAAAAGCCCTGCTGAAATACGCATCGTACGATGGCGAATAATACCTGAAAAGCATCAGCAGGTTTACCCGCGACACCGGAGCAAAGGTGCATCCGTTGATAGTTGCCACTGATTTGGAGCCGGTAGATGCCGTTTCTCCAAAAAAATAAAACTTATTCCACCTGAATCTGTAATTGAATCCCAAAGAGAACTGACGGTTGCCCCTGAAATAAAAATAATTATATAAAGCAGAATCCGGCTCAAGCTTATGATCCAGTTTGAGATAGGCCGCTGTAAACCCTATCTGAAGATTTTTTTCCATATATCCGGCATTGAAACCAGCCGATTGCTGCCATACCGTATGCTTCTTTTCCAGCTCATTGGCAGTTCGGTGTAGTCCGGTGCGGTATACCGACGCAAATGCGCCGGCCGCCGTATCGCCATCTATCTTTTTGGCCGAATAAAATGCCGTAATATCCAGTTTTTTGTATTTAAACGTTGCTCCTGCTCCGCGAAAAAAGTTAATCTCGTCAGTTGAGCTGTATTTTTTCAGACCCGTGGTACGCTGCGCAACATTGAGTACATATGACGACTTGCCTACACTAAAGCCCGAACCAAACACCAGCCCTTGTCCAAACGAAGCACTGTAATCCCCCAAAACAATAGTTTTAAAAAGTCCCGTATTGTTAATTTGTGCATGAAAGGAATAAAAGTCGTAACCTTTATTTTTTTTAGTCCAAAATGGCTCGCCGGCATCTTTTTCGAGCGTTACTCCCAAAGCCAACCTGTCCTTGTATCTAAACTTATATTTTATTGAATTATAAAGCGAAGAACCCAAATATGGTTTTTCACCGGCATCATTGGTTTCATAGCCTGTTTTCTTCTCCAAATCTCTGTCGAGTCTCAGAAAAACATCATTTTTTCCGTACTTCAACACATTTTTCAGGTTCAGCTTATTCTCTTTGGCAGCAGCATCGCCAAGGGTTACAAAAGGGAGCATCCGGCGTACATCAGTCATATCCAGCCCATCAACAAGTTGCAGCTCATAAATACTATGCATCTGTCCGAATTTATAAAGATAAAAAAGAATATTCTCAACCTGCAAAGCCGATAGAAAAGGCATCTTTTCGAGCTCTTCTTTGGTAGCTGTGTTGATGGCTATCGGGTTCTGAGCCAGTTCCATCAAATCATTATAAAATGATTCATAATCAATACTTTGCTCTGTTTCGGCCGTATATTGCTCAAAAATATCAGCAATAATACGCTCAATGGTTTCGGCCGGCTTTTCTTCCTGAGCTGCCAGCCCCATACACAAATTTAAAAGTATTATACACAGATAAATACGCTTCATACTCTTTCAGTTGGTTTATTTTTTAAAGACGTATTTTAATCTGGCTATACTTACCAGCCCCAAAAGTGGATGCAATTCGCCATTAATTCCGAAAACCAGCGACCCCAAACCAGCATCAACTCCCACACATGGAACCAAATATCCTGAATCGTAAAAACCTATTTTGGCGGTAAAAGCATTCATAATCCGGTAATCGGCTCCAACAGCCAAGGTGTATAGCGAACTTATTTCCTTATCGGCCTGCAGGCGCATTCTGAAATCGTCGGAAAAGCAATACTGCATCCCTAAACTGAATACAGAGGGGATTTTTTTCAATGAGTTTTCCTTTACAATATGGGTTTGAAAAGGATTGAAGGTGCTAAAACTGAGGTTGATTTGCTCTGTAAGGCGCACATCCAGGCCCACCTGTGGAAAAAATGCTCCCTGATAGCGGTTTCGTGCAGCAAAATAGGCCGTGAGATAATCTAACTGAACGCCTATAGAAAAACGATTGGAAAAACTGCGGGAGAAAACCACACCGAACAATATTTCGTTGTAATACTTATAACCGCTGTACGAGCCCGAAAACGACACGTTGATAAGCTTAGTGGGCAACGCCATGTATAAACTTTTGGTAGAAAGCTGGGATAACAGATAGCGATTTTCGTACTGCGCAGCCACCTCGGTAGCACCAAGATAGCCCAAATGAGCTGGATTAGAAAATGGGGCATACTCGGTAATATCTGCTACCGATGTTCCTGCTATGGATAATGACGAGGGAGTAACCGGCGAAATTTGACAAAAACAAACCGGGAAAATAAAAACAGCTATCGCTGCCGAAAAAAATAATTTCATAGCCATTAAGTGTTTGTGGTTAAAAATAAAGCAGGAAACAAGTTTTCAAATATATAAAAAAATTGCTACACTGATTATATTTTTATAAAGATTTCATTTATATCTTTATATTAATTAATTTGACATAAAAATTATGTAAAATTTTGATTAAATAAAAAATTTAATTAATTTTGTTTCAAAAGCTAATTTGTTTTGTTTATATTAATTACTATTATAAAATGAATCTGATAAGCACGTTACTTTCAAAGTTTACAAAAGAGAAAAAAAAGGAGAAGCCCTCCGAAAAGAGTATAATTCGCCAAAAAATCCGCCAAAAAAAGGGATTAATAGCCGATGCCGAAAAAGAAAAGCAGGTTTCGCTCGTGTTCGAAAAAATAGAAGCTTTACCTGAATTTATCAATGCAGAAACTATTATGATGTATTGGTCTATGCCCGATGAACTGTCAACTCATAATTTTATTATCAAATGGAGTAAGAAAAAGCAAATTCTGCTCCCTGTTGTAAAAGATGATGTGATGCTTGTTAAGCCATTTTTAAGTAAAGAAGAACTTACGCAGGGAAGCTACGGTATTTGGGAACCCTCGGTACAAAACGAATTTGTAAATAAAATTGATCTGGTTATTGTGCCGGGTATTGCTTTCGATAAATTTAAATGCAGACTTGGCCGTGGTAAAGGTTACTACGACAGATATTTTATGATAAACCGGATAACCAAAATTGGTATTGGATATGATTTTCAACTACTTGACAGAGTTCCAACCACCCAAACCGATATAAAAATGGACATGATAATTACGGCTTACCGAACTATCAGCTAATCTTGCCATTCCGGCCAAACCATTCCAATGCCTCCGAAATAGCTATTTCAAGCTTTTTTTGAGGCATTTTCAATTCTGTTATACATTGTTGCGAATCATAATATTCGCGTATGGTGAGCTGGTTTAAATTCATGCTGCACACTTCTGTCCTGATACCGAGCAAGCGAAGCAAATCTCCTGCTTTACCAACCATTTCGAGCAAAAAATCGGGCAACTCAATCATTTTTTGATGGTATCCCCCTACCCTGCTTTGTATTTTATAAAACTCGCCGAAGCTCAGATTTTCTCCGGCTGCCAAATATCGCTTACCATTGACACCCATCGTCAGAGCGTTGCAAACAGCCGTTGCTACATCAGTAACCGCCACAAAACTCTTGCCCCCACGCGGAACGAACATCCATTTTTTCCGATAACCCATCAACATCAGTTTGCCTGAACTTGGCTTCGTATCAAAAGACCCTATCATAAAAGCAGGATTGATGATAATGACATGCATACCATCGCCAGCAGAAAAATCGATGAACCGTTTTTCGGCCTCAACTTTGCTACGGGCGTAAAATGATTGGGTAAAAGGAAACTGAATCGGTGATTGCTCATTCGAATTACTTTCTTTTGTTCCGTAACCAATGGTATTCGCAGTACTTATAAATACTATTTTTTTTATTCCAATTTCTTTTGCTGTATTTATAATCATCTCACTACCAACTACATTAACAGATCTGTAATCATCGTAGTGTAATAAATCTGTAGCTGTAACAGCAGCTATATGGATAATGGCATCGCAACCCGCAGCAGCTACCTGCAATTGCCTTTCAGTAGTAAAATTTCCTTCTACAACTTCAATATTATCCAGATTAAAATAAATATTTTTAAGGCTGCGAACAATAATTTTCACATCTTCTCCGCGCTCTAAAAGTTGCATTACTACATGGTGTCCGAGTAAACCATTAGCGCCTGTTACAAGTATTTTCATACGTAAATAATTGTTTTTTTAAAGGTCGTATGGAACTCGCATGTCAAATTTTCACTGTCTTTGGTGAATACTCGTATTCATGCTCGTTTCATGCGTTTAAATGCCTCTCCAACCTCCCCAAAGGAGAGGCTTTCCGACTAATTGAGAGGATGTCGGGTTTGTTAATAATTTCCTTGTGCGAGTAAACTTACCCGTTTTGTACCAATTGATTTTTAGAAATTATCTCTATATATTTCTAACAACAAAATTATATATTTTTATCTAACAAAATCTATTTATAAGTAGAATAGAAATAATATGGCATTGCAATAAACAAAAAAGTGATGACTTAAAAAAAAGCCACCACTTTTATGATAATTTTCAGGAAACACTTCGTTTCCAGTAGTTTATTATTTCAAATATTTGGAAATCAGATTGTCGACCGAGAATTTTCCACTACCCGAAATCATAAGTGCCAATGCCAGACCCAATACAAGGATAAAATATTCCATGCCTTCGCCTGCCTGAGCTCCAAACCAGTTCATAAAGAAGCCGTTATCTACGTGACCTCCAAGGAACATGGCACCACCCAATGTCAGAAAAATTGAGAATGCCATAAACCGGGTTCCTGCTCCAAGTATCACACCGAGAGCACCAACAAACTCAGCCAAAATAACCATTACAGCAAGCAACCATGGCATTCCCATACCCTGAAAAGCCCCCACTGTGGCTTCAAAGCCATAACCTCCAAACGAACCAAGCGCTTTTTGCATGCCATGTGGCAAAATAACTACTCCAAGCGCTAAGCGCGATACTAATAATGACCAACTTGTGGTATCTGTTGCAAAGAATTTTTTAATTAATGTGTTCATAATAAATAAATTGATAATATTGATTATTTAATTGTTTGCCAAAATAGGCGTTATTAAGATGTATAGTTTATTACTGCATAGGAACTTCCATCAGTAGCAGTTTGCTATCTGTATTTATTTTTATATCCAGTTTGTCGGTATCCCATATTCCCATACCATCTCTGCGATGAAGTGTGGTATCGCCTATGGTTACTTCGCCTTCGATTACAAAGGCATATACGCCCGATTCTTTGCGTTTTAACTCATAACTTCCCTCCCACCCTTTGGCGAGGTCGCCAAGGTTAAACCAGGCTTGCTGATGAATCCACATACCTTCTGTTGTAGCTCCTTCGGGCGAAACGATTTGATAAAACTCATTGGGTTTTTTTATGGTTTCGTAAGAAATCTGTTCATAACGGGGCTTTACATTTTTTTTGTCAGGAAAAACCCAGATCTGAAGTAATTGAGTGTCTTTGTCTTTGTTTGGATTATATTCGCTGTGGAAAACTCCTGTTCCGGCACTCATCACTTGTATTTCGCCGGATTGGATTACACCTTTATTTCCCATGCTATCTTTATGTTCCACATCGCCCCGTAGGGGTATGGTTACAATTTCCATATTATCATGCGGGTGCATTCCAAAGCCCTGACCACCAGCAATCCAGTCGTCGTTCAACACCCTGAGCGCTCCGAAATGAATTCTTTCGGGGTTGTAATAATTTGCAAAACTAAAGGTGTGGTGCGTATCTAACCAACCATGATTGGCGTGTCCGCGCGTTTCTGCTTTATGAATAATCGTTTTCATATCGTCATTTTTTATATTTGTTTTTTGACGATACAAAATTACAGCCTTATGCTATCAACTTTATTAAAGAAATCAGGAGTATGATTGCAAAAATCAGGGCTATGCCCCTCATTTTAGCTACTTTTCTAATTTAGCTACAAAGAAATCGGCACTCTGTGCCTCAGATATTACCATTTCGTTGAGGGGCGTAGCTCCGATTTCTTTGTAGAATACAAATTTAGCCTACATTTTTTGAGCGCCGTAGGTGCGATTTCTTAGTTTTGATAAAGATTACATATATTTGCATTTACAAACCCTTAATTTTGATATAAATATCTTACCATGGCAAACACCTATACCCAACTTTACGTACAAATTGTATTTGCAGTAAAAAACAGAGAAAACATCATTTCAGAAAAAATTCGTTACGAATTAGAAAAAATTATGTGCACTATTGTTACCGATAAACAATCAAGACCATTAGCGGTATATTGCAATCCGGATCACACACATATATTGGTTGGCTTACACCCAGCAATTTCGGTATCGGCGATGGCCGAAGCTATAAAATCCGGTTCATCCGGCTGGATAAATCGCGAAAAAAAATTTTATGGGAAATTTAGCTGGCAAAGTGGTTATGGTGCATTTACTTATTCAAAGTCGCAAATTGATAGCGTTGTAAAATACATTCAAAATCAACCGGAGCATCACAAACATAAGACATTCAGGGAGGAATATTTAGAATTTCTTGAAAAATTTAATATTAGGTTTGATCAACAATATTTATTTGATTGGTTTGAATAAATATTTTCTGTTGACTAAAAATCATCTTAAAATTTTTTTTTGGATAAATATTAATTTTCAATAAGTCTTTTACATTACTCGTATAGAATTACGGAATTCGGTAGGAGTGAGGCCGGTAGTTTTTTTGAAAAAATTATTGAAATGAGCTGATTCATCGAAACCCAAATCGTATGATAATTCTTTGCTACTCAGATTAGTAAACAACAATGAACGCTTGGCTTCAATAATCAGTTTACTTTGGATATGCTCTTTGGCCGATTTACCCGTTATGCTTTTAACGGTTTTATTCAGATAATCGGCTGTTACGGCCAGCATATCTGCATAGTCCGACACCAAATGATGAGTTACATAATGCTTATTGAGCAGGCGTTTAAACGCTCGTAACAGGTGATTGGTAGTTTCCAAAAACTGAGGATTATTCTCTTTTTGTAACGAACAATGATTATTGCTTTGAATAAGAAAAAGCTTTATAAGTGAACCTATGGCTTCGGTTTTATAGTTTTGTATTTGCGAAAAAAGTTCTATTTGAGATATAATATTAAGATATACAGGCATTTGAATTTCGTTAATAGCAAGAGGTGGTGATTGCCCGTAATCATTAAAAAGATAAATATCGTTCACCAATTTTTCGGGGATGGAATTGGCTACCAAAAATTCTTCGGTAAATGACATTACCCAACCTTTAGGATGTGAGTGAAAAAGAAGTTGGTGCATTTGCCCTGGAAGAATGAAAAAAATGCTGTTATCTTCCACTTTATACTCCATAAAGTCCACATAATGAATACCTTCACCTTTTTCTATAAAAATAATGGCATAATAAGCATGCCGATGTGGTGAATCAGATTCACCCGAATCGCTAAAATATACTTCTTCAAGTTTTTTAAGCACAAACATTTCATTTTCAGCCCCATTATCCTTAAAAGTATATGTTTTAATCTCGCTATGTGCCATATTATTCTTCGTTCTGTATTATATAATAACAACCGGGTATGATAAAAATGTTTTAAAAAGAAGATATTTATTATCAATTTTTTTGAGTATGAATTATCTTTGCAGGCAAATTTACTAAAAATGAAGCAAAATATTGTATTACTTACCGGTGCAAGCGCCGGTATTGGCAAATCGGCCGCTGAACAACTTATGAACAAAGGTAACATCGTTTATGGTGCATCAAGGAGTGGGGGAGAGGCGAAAGAAAATAAAGAAAGCGGTGGTAAAATTATCCCTGTAAAAATGGATGTAAATGATGAAGATACTATTAAAAAAGTAATACAACAAATTATAAATGAACAGGGTAGGATAGATGCTGTGGTTTGTAATGCTGGTAATGGTATAGCAGGATCTATTGAAGATACTTCTATCGAAGAAGCTAAATACCAATTCGAAACCAATTTTTTTGGCGTACTAAAAACCATTCAGGCTTGTTTGCCTGTTTTCAGAAATCAAAACTATGGTAAAATAATTACGGTTTCGTCGGTAGCTGGTATTATTCCTATTCCATTTCAGGCTTTTTATTCGTCAGTAAAAGCTGCATTACTTATTTTTATGAATGCCCTGGCACTGGAAGTAAAACCCTATGGTATTCAGTGCTCTACCATTCTGCCAGGCGATACTAAAACAGATTTTACTTCCTCAAGAAAATATACCAAAGCATCGCAAACCGAAAATTCTGTATATTTAAAGAAAATGAAAGCTTCGGTGAGCCGAATGGAAAAAGACGAACAAAATGGAATGGATCCGGCCGATGTAGCTAAAGCCATAGTATGGCAAATTACTCATAAAAAAGTTCATACCTTTTATGTAACGGGTATCCAGTATCAAATTATTTATCACTTATTCAATGTTTTACCTACTGATTTCCGGCTTTGGGTTATAGGTAAATTATACGCATAAACATATTATATAAACCATGATAAGCCTGAAGAAATATCTTCAGGCTTTTTTTGGCTACAAACATATTAATAAACTGTTGAAAATTGTTGAAAACACATTGATAGAAATATTAAAACATAATTTGGAAAATTCATAAATACACTGCTATTATTATTTGTTTTGATGCCGGCAAATCATTTAGTACTTTTTTCAATACAATTTTTGCACCGCTTTTATGTAGTTATGAGCATCGGCTTTGAAGAAAAGTTTCTAACTTTGTAGTTATAAACATTGTGTTGATAAAGTTGGTATTTATCTATTCATCAAATCTTTTTTGTATTTATATTTGTTGATAGATAAGAGATAAAACATGAATAAATTACTATGCAAGTTTTTTTATATTTATTTATCAACCTTATCAACACACCATTATTATCATCAATAGAGTTTTTTTGAAAAAAAGAAAAATAATATAATAATGTTTATTTGAAAACCTGATAAATAGAAACTCAACAAAAGAATGGATATTAATTCAATAAAAATAACCGCAAACTCTGACTTACTGCAAATGGATAAGAATACTCTTATAGCTGAAATTAAGCGTTTGAAAAAAGAAAAAAATGCCGTTATCATGGCTCATTATTACCAAATGGGCGATATACAGGATATTGCTGATAATATTGGTGATAGTCTGGCTTTGGCTCAGTGGGCTGCAAAAACTGACGCAGATATTATAGTGCTTTGTGGCGTACACTTTATGGGCGAAACGGCTAAAATTCTTTCTCCGCAAAAAAAGGTTTTAGTTCCCGATATGGCTGCCGGATGTTCGTTGGCCGACAGCTGTCCGGCTGATGAGTTTGAAGCTTTTGTAAAGGCTCACCCTGACCATACAGTAATATCTTACGTTAATACTACTGCTGCTGTAAAAGCGCTTACCGACGTGGTAGTAACATCTACCAATGCAAAAAAAATAGTAGACCAGTTCCCCAAAGATGCTAAGTTGATATTCGGCCCTGATCGTAATCTTGGAAATTATATCAATAGTGTTACAGGTAGGGAAATGGTGCTTTGGGATGGAGCCTGTCATGTACATGAGCAATTTTCACTCGAAAAATTGGTTAAGCTAAAATCAGAACATCCTGATGCTGAGATATTAGCACATCCTGAATGTAAACGACCACTTTTGCTTATGGCCGATTTTATAGGAAGCACTCAAGCTTTGCTTAATTATACGATAAGTTCAGAAAAGAAAAAATTCCTTGTGGCTACTGAAAGTGGAATTTTGCACGAAATGCAAAAGAAAAACCCTGATAAAGAGTTTATTCCTGTACCTCCCAATGATAGTACATGCGCTTGTAACGAATGTAATTTCATGCGTCTCAATACGCTTGAGAAACTTTATCAATGTCTGCTAACTGAATCACCGGAAATATTAGTAGACGAAGATATTAGAGAAAGAGCAGTTAAACCTATTTTAAAAATGTTGGAAATGAGTTGATTCCTTCAATTTTATATTTTTAAAGGCTTATATTCCAATCATTTATTTTTAGGGAATATAAGTCTTCGTTTTTTTATATGATATTTATTTACGGTTTTACTAATCTAATCTTCTTGAAAATTGTTATAAGACCGGATATGGTTTTTATCAATACATGAAAAGAAGAAATTTTTTAAAATTATTAGGTTTATTACCTGTTTATGGTGTAGCTACCAAACTTAATTATCTTAGCAATATGACAGCCACATTACCCGATCAACCTCAAAAGATGCCTGTTTTATTTATCGGACATGGAAGTCCTATGAATGCCATTGAAGAAAATGAATTTGTGTCAGGATTCAGAACTATTGCCAAAACATTACCCAAACCTAAAGCTATTTTGTGTATTTCTGCACATTGGGAAACACGTGGTACATATGTTACTGCTATGGAAAAGCCTAAAACCATACACGATTTCGGCGGTTTTCCGCAAGAATTATATCAGGTAGAGTATCCTGCTCCCGGAAGTCCGGTTTTGGCCTCAGAAATAAGCCATATGACGGCCCAAAAGGTAGGTATGGACGAACATGAATGGGGTCTTGATCATGGTGCATGGTCTGTGATTAGGCATTTCTATCCTCAGGCTGATGTTCCGGTGGTGGAACTAAGTCTTGATTACTATAAAACGCCACAGCAACACTTTGAACTTGCGCGTGAATTGCAAGTGCTCCGTAGCAAAGGTATACTAATTATGGGTAGTGGCAACCTTGTGCATAATCTTAGAATGGTGGATTGGCAAAATTTTTCAACCCCCGATTTTGCCTATGATTGGGCACGTGAAGCTCAGCATAAAATGAATAAGTTGATACTCGACGGTGATTATAGCGCTTTGATAAGGTATAAATCATTAGGATCAGATTTTGAAAAGGCTATTCCCACACCAGAACATTTTATACCATTACTTTACGCCTTAGCTTTGAGAGATAAAGATGAAAATATCAGTTTATTCAACGATATGGCAGTGGCAGGATCGCTTACAATGACCTCTGTTATAATAAGATAAAAATAAAAACCTGATAAGTTTTGTTTATCAGGTTTTTATTTTAAAGAAATTTAGATTGCATGTTTTGTAGCTACGATTTTATATAATTTATCGTTTCTTCGCACAAGGTCTTTAGTTTTAATAGAAAAATAAGTTCCTTTTTCTACCCGTTGCACTGGTTTTAATTCTACTCTTATTTCTTCTAATACATCTTCGTAAGCTCCAGTTGTTTCGCCGGTTATAAGTATTTCATTTCCAACTTCAATATATTGAGCTTCAAGTAATATTTCTGCCACACCTATTTTATGGAAGTAATTAGTTACCTTACCTACATATACTTTTTTATGTGTAGCTTCTGAGCCATAGTTATTGCTCCATTCACCAAGACGCTGGCCAAGGTAATAGCCGTTCCAGAATCCACGATTAAAAACTTTACTAAGCCGTCGATTCCAGTCGCTAATTTTTTCTTCAGAAAATGTACCTGAAATGACCGATTCTATAGCTTCATTGTAACATTCAACCACAGTTTTTACATATTCCGGGCCTCTGGCTCGCCCTTCTATTTTAAATACTCTCACACCCGACTTCATCATCTGATCTATAAATCCAATCGTTTTTAGGTCTTTAGGTGACATAATGTATTCATTATCAATATCAAGTTCAATTTCTGAATCTTTATCTTTTACTGTATAACCACGTCGGCAAATTTGGTTGCAGGCACCACGGTTGGCTGATATATTTTTTTCGTGCAAGCTCAGATAACATTTACCGGATACAGCCATGCAAAGTGCTCCATGACAAAACATTTCTATTCGTATAAGCTCACCACTTTTACCTTTGATGTTTTCGTTGATAATAGCATGGTAAATTTCCGCTACCTGCTCCATGTTTAGTTCGCGGGCAAGCACTACCACGTCTGCAAATTGCGCGTAGAATTTTAGCGATTCAATGTTAGAAATATTTAGCTGGGTAGATAAATGTACTTCTACACCAATAGAATTTGCATACATCAATGCAGCTACGTCCGATGCAATAATAGCACTCACCTTTACCTCGGCAGCCACATTAATAATTTGGCGCATTAAATTCAAATCGTTGTCATACAGTATAGTATTTACCGTCAGATAGCTTTTTACATTATTTTCTTTACAAATTCTGACTATTTCACGCAAATCCTCTGTTGTAAAATTACTACTTGATTTTGCGCGCATATTAAGTTTTTCAATCCCAAAATATACCGAATTTGCTCCCGCATTTATTGCGGCCATTAGGCTTTCCCACGAACCTGCAGGTGCCATAATTTCATAGTCGGTTCTTTTTACCGATTTAATATCATTGGAGATATTCATTTTTTTGAAATATCTTGTTTTATAGTTAATTATACTTTTGTTTTCGTTGCAAATTTACGCTTTTTTTTTCTATTAATTGTTTTTGCTTTTTGTCTATAGTTTTACTATTATAATCGTATATTTGGTGATTTTGAACTATTATTCTTTTAAAAACGAACAAATTTTTATACCTGATGTTTATTCCCTTAATTGTTGTTTATCAATAAATTTCTAACTTTGCAGGCTATTTCTAATTTTTTTTATTTATTTTTCACCCTGTTTTTTTAAGGGATTATTTTTATGAAGATTTCTAATATACAATTTCCGGATAAGCCTTTGTTTCTTGCGCCTATGGAAGACGTAACTGATCCTGCATTCAGGTTGTTATGTAAGCGTTTTGGTGCCGATATGCTTTATACTGAGTTTGTTTCGTCCGAAGCGCTTATCCGTAGTGTAAATCGTACACAACAAAAGCTAACTATATATCCCGAAGAACGCCCCATAGCTATACAAATTTACGGACACGATCCGGACTCCATGGCTGAGGCTGCACGTATTGCCGAAGAGGCTCAACCGGATATTATTGACATTAATTTTGGCTGTCCGGTTAAGAAAGTTGCGGGTAAAGGTGCTGGAGCGGGCTTGCTCAGAGATGTACCCCGTATGCTCGACATTACAACAGCTGTGGTCAATGCTGTAAAGCTACCTGTAACAGCTAAAACGCGCTTGGGATGGGACGATGATAGTAAAATAATTGTTGATTTGGCTGAGCAAATGCAGGATTGTGGTATACAGGCGCTTACTATACATGGTCGTACTCGTGCTCAAATGTATAAGGGCGATGCCGACTGGACTCTTATCGGTAATGTAAAAAATAATCCACGTATGAAGATTCCTATCATTGGAAATGGTGATGTAACTACGCCAGAGCGTGCTTTGGAATGTTTTAATACTTATGGTGTAGATGCTGTTATGATTGGACGAGGTTCTATAGGTCGTCCGTGGATTTTTAAGGAAATAAAACATTACTTTTACACTGGCGAAATTAAGCGTATGCTAAGTTTTGAAGAACAGAAAGCTATACTGAAAGAACATGTAATTAAATCAGTATATTGGCTTGATATTGAAGATAATATATCGACTGAAACGGTTGCAGATGTTCGCTTAAAAGGAATTATACACAGTCGTCGTCATTTGGCTGCTACACCTGTGTTTAAAGGAATTCCAAATTTTAAGGATACGCGTATTGCTATGCTTCGTGCTGAAACGCTAAATGAACTTTTCGCTATTATCGATAATATTGAACAACCTATTGATTTTTAGAAAATTGATATTGATTTATGTTTTACTAAACATTATTGAATTATTATGAATAAAAAATTATTATTTACCAACTCTTTTTCACTTAAGGGATTAGGAGTATTAACTCTATGTGCATTTATGACAGTTTCATGCCATAATAATAAATTGAATTCGGGTATAGATCTTACAAACCTGGATACAACAGCAGTTGCTGGAAAAGATTTTTATCAGTTTGCCTGTGGTGGCTGGATGAAAAAAAATCCGCTTACCGGCGAGTATTCCCGTTTTGGAAGTTTTGATCAATTGCGCGAAAATAACCTCAAGCAATTGAATGATTTAATTACCGGCATTGCTGCTAAAGGTGGCGATCAGGGTACTATTGAACAAAAAATCAGTGATTTATACAATGTAGCCATGGATAGCGCTAAGTTGAATACTGATGGTTATGGGCCAATTAAGGCTGATTTAAAAAGAATTGCTGCAATCAAAACCAAAGCTGATTTGCTGCTTTTGTTACCTGATTTGTATACCAGTGGGCTCGACACCTATTTTTCTATTTATGTAGATGCCGATGCCAAGGATAGCAAAAAAAATCTTGTACAGACATATCAGAGTGGCATCAGTCTTGGCGAACGTGAGTATTATCTCGATAATGATGCACACACCAAAGATATACGCGAAAAGTATAAGCAACACATAATCAATATGTTTAAGCTTACAGGTTTTGATGATGCTAATGCTGCTAAAGCCATGGAAGCTGTGATGAAAATTGAAACCCGTCTGGCTACTGCAGCTTATGATAATGTAAAATTGCGCGATCCGCAAACCAATTACAATAAAATGTCTGTTGCCGATGTTCAAAAACTTATTCCAGCTATTAATTGGAATACGTATTTGTCAGCTCTTGGTCTAAAAAACATCAAAGAAATCAGTATTTCTCAAAAGGAATCGATGATTGAAGTAAGTAAAATAATTGATACAGAATCTGTTGAAAATCACATTGCATATTTGCAATGGAAACTTATCGACTCGGCTTCACCTTATTTGGCTGATAATATTTATGCTGAACATTTTAATTTTTATGGAAAAGTGCTTTCAGGTAAGCAGGAGCAACGTCCGCGCTGGAAACGTGCTGTTGATATGGTAGATGGTGCATTGGGCGAAGCAGTGGGTCAAATGTACGTAAAAGAGTACTTTCCGCCTGCAGCTAAAGAGCGTATGCTGAAGTTAGTTGCTAATTTACAGGAAGCTTTAGGTCAACGTATTAATGCATTACCCTGGATGGGTGATTCAACTAAGGCAAAAGCTCACGAAAAATTGGCTACTTTTTATGTAAAAATTGGCTATCCTGATAAATGGAGAGATTATTCAAAGCTTGATATTATGAAGGATAGCTATTACGCTAATATAAAACGTTCTAATCAGTTCGATCATGCTTATATGTTTGCTAAGGCCGATAAACCTGTTGATAAGGATGAATGGTATATGACACCGCAAACAGTAAATGCTTACTATAATCCTACTACGAATGAAATTTGCTTCCCTGCAGGTATTTTACAACCACCATTCTTCGATATGAATGCCGATGATGCCTTTAATTATGGTGCTATTGGCGTTGTTATTGGTCATGAAATGACTCATGGATTTGATGATCAGGGTTGCCAATTCGATAAAGAAGGAAATCTGAAAAACTGGTGGACAGACAAAGACAAAGAACAGTTTGATGCACGAGCTAAAGTGTTAGCAAACTTTTTCGATTCTATAGTTGTAGCACCTGGTGTTCATGCCAATGGCAAGTTTACTTTAGGCGAAAATATTGCCGATCACGGCGGTTTGCAAGTATCGTTTCAGGCATTTAAAAACGCTACTAAATCTGCTCATTTGCACGATGTTGACGGTTTTACACCAGAGCAGCGCTTCTTTTTATCCTATGCTAATGTTTGGGCAGGAAACATTCGTCCAGAGGAGATTCTTGTTCTCACTAAATCAGACCCGCATTCATTGGGCCGTTGGCGTGTAAATGGTGCTTTACCTCACATACAGGCTTGGTACGATGCTTTTGGCATTAAAGAAACTGACCCTATGTATGTGAAGCCCGAGAACAGGGTTAGTATTTGGTAATTCTGAATCAATTATATTTCGTAAAATAAAATAAGGCAGAGCCTCATCGGTATCTGCCTTATTTTTTTTTCGATTATAAACCTTTTTCGACTCTGTAATTTTACGGTAGCTTACAGGTTTACCATGTTGTTGAATTTCTTCCTCGCGACTTAATCGCCGATTTTCCTTTACCATTTCTGTTACGGTAAGTCCTTTAAATGTTTTCTTTGTTTTTTTACTTTTCATTTTTAATATACTTTTCACTTCATTTATTTTATTACAAATTTAGTTCCACAATCCGTTTACCATTATCCATTTCAGTAATTTTTACGGTTACATAATCGTCGGGTAGGAGAGGGGCAATGTTTTCAGGCCATTCCAAAAAACACAAATTACCGCTATACAAATATTCTTCTACCCCAATTTCCATTGCTTCTTCAATGTTGTTTATTCTGTAGAAATCGAAATGATAAATTATTTTTTTCGCCGATGTTGAATATTCATTTACAATTGCAAATGTGGGTGAGTTGATAGTTTCGCTTACACCAAGACATTCGCATACCGCTTTTATAAATGTTGTTTTACCTGAACCCATTTTACCTTTAAATGCAAAAATTTTTCTATTCTCAATTAATTGTAAAAATTTTTCAGCTGCTGTTTTAATTTCGTTTAATGAGTTAATTTCAATTTTTACCATTCATTTATTAGTTAAATATTTTTCATCAGAGTTTAAAATATGCCTACAATGATACTGTTTATTATTTTCATTCAAATCTCAGGACTTCAAATCAGGGTTAAAATGCTTGTAAATAACTGATGCTCTGTTTTTTCCAATAATTGCAGATATTTCATCAAAACTTGCATTTTTAACCCTTTTCAAGCTTTTAAATTCCTTTATCAATTCAAGTTTGGTTTTTTCGCCAATACCCGGTATCGAGTCGAGTTCTGAGCTTGTTTGATTTTTGCTTCTCTTTTCTCGATGAAATTTAATTGCAAAGCGATGCACTTCATCTTGCATGCCTGCAAAAAATTTAAACAATTGATCGGTTGGTTTTAAACCTACTGCTTGTGGCGGAAATCCAACGAGTATTTCGTTGGTACGGTGTTTATTGTCTTTGGCCAAGCCGGCAATAGGGATGTTAAGTTTTAGTTCATCTTCAATTACCTGTCTTATTACTTCCATTTGGCCAATACCTCCATCGGCCACTATAAGGTCGGGTAGGGGAAGAGCCTCGTTTATAGCGCGCTGGTATTTCCGCCTGACAACCTCTTTCATCGATGCGTAATCATCAGGTCCTTCTACCGTTTTTATATTGTATTTTCTGTAATCTTTTTTAGAGGGTTTTGCTTTTACATAAACCACGCAGGCAGCTACTGCATCACTTCCCTGAATGTTTGAGTTGTCAAAACATTCTATTTGCATAGGTAGTTTTGTTAAGTGCAGTTTTTCTTTAATTGTCTCAAGCAGTTGTATGGCTTTTTGATCCGGGTTGAGTTTTTCAGCCTGCTTTAATTTATCGAGCTTGTATTGCTTAACGTTCTGAATAGCAAGGTCTAATAGTTTTTTTCTATCACCACGTTGTGGTACAATTAAGTTAACGCTTGCCATATTAAAATCCGGTTTAAACGGCACAACAATTTCTTTGGAGCAACTTTTCAATCTTTCTCTCAGTTCAATTATTGCCATGCCAAGTATTTCTTCTTTATCCTCGTTAAGTTTCTTTTTGTATTCTATAGTGTAGCCTTGTACAATGCTTCCTTTTGATATTCTTAAAATATTTATATAAGCTGAATTTTCATTTTCGTCGTATGCAAAAACATCAGTATCGTTGAGTATTGTATTACTAATTATCGATTTTGATTTATAATTTTCAATCAAATCGTATTTTAGTTTTAATATATGGGCTTCTTCATATTTATACTCAAAAGATAATTTTTGCATTTGCTGATAAAGCAACTTGCTAATTTCATTGGCATCGCCTTCGATAATTTTTTTTACCTGATCAATATGCTTACGGTATTCATCAATGGATTCCTTCGCCTCGCAAGGGCCGTTGCATTTGTGTATATGATATTGCAGACATACTTTAAATTTTTCTGATTCTATACCATCTTTTGTTAGCGGTAATCTGCAGGTTCGGATAGGGAACAGTTGGTGAATTATTTCTAAGAGCGAGTTGATAGTATAGTTTGAGCTATATGGTCCGTAATATTGTGAACCGTTTTTGATGATGTTTCTTGTTTTAAAAACGCGCGGAAATTGCTCGTTGGTTATACATATGCTGGGATATGTTTTTCCGTCCTTTAGTAATACGTTGTAGCGTGGTTGGTATTGTTTTATTAAATTGTTTTCAAGTAGCAATGCGTCCTCTTCTGTTTCTACAACTATGTATTTTAATGTCGCAATGTTTTTTACAAGAACATTTGTTTTGCCGTATTCGTGTATTTTGTTGAAATAGGAGCTAACCCTTTTCTTTAAATTTTTGGCTTTGCCAACATATATTATTTCTTCGTTGGCATTAAAATATTGGTACACTCCCGGAACTTCCGGTAGCGATTTTATTTGATTATTTAATGTTTCCGAAATATTCATGATGTTTTTTTACTCATTAGCTATTATGTTTCACGTGGAACAGTGTCTGTTTTTATATTGTTTTGTTTCACGTGGAACATATGTTTTTGTTTTTGAATTTTTGTTATCTCCCTAATAATACCAGTAAAACATTGACGTCGCTTGGCGATATGCCAGGTATTCTGCTGGCTTGTCCTATGGTTTCGGGGTCAATTTTAATTAGCTTTTGACGGGCTTCAGTCGAAAGAGATTGTATTTCTGAATAGTCAATACGCCCTTTGAGCAATACATGTTCAAGCCTTTGGAGCTTTTCTGCAATAAGCTTTTCGCGTTCAATATAGCCTTCGTATTTCAATAAAACTTCTACTGATTCCACAATTTCTTCTCGTCGTGAATTTATTTTGCCGATTTTTTCCTGTAAGGCGGGGATAGCTGTAGCTAGTTCGTTGAGCCCAAACTGCGGACGGAGAATTAAATCTGATAATTTGCACCCATGGCGCAGTTCTGCCGAATCATTTGATGCCAAAAAAGAATTGATGTGCGCAGGTTTTATTGAGTAGTTTTGGATAAAATCGATAAGGTTTTTTTGCTCTTCCTTTTTTGATTTTAATTGATTTATTCTATTTTCTTTAGCAAGCCCGATGGAATCGCCTTTTTCGGTAAGGCGCATATCAGCATCATCTTGTCGCAAAATTAATCGATATTCGGCACGTGAAGTAAACATCCGATAGGGTTCATCTACACCTTTGGTAACAAGATCGTCGATTAGAACTCCGATGTATGCTTCGTTTCGGGCAAGCACAAACTCACTTCCGCCATGGCAATTGATATGAGCATTGATACCGGCAATGAGTCCTTGTCCGGCCGCTTCTTCGTATCCGGTCGTGCCATTCACTTGTCCGGCAAAAAATAAATTGCGAATAAGTTTAGTTTCTAAAGTGTGTTTGAGTTGAGTTGGGTCGAAAAAATCATACTCAATTGCATATCCGGGTCTGTAGAGTTGGGCGTTTTCTAATCCGGGAATAGTGTGTATGGCTTTAATCTGAACGTCGAGTGGGAGCGAAGATGAAAAACCATTCAGGTAATATTCCTGCGAATTGACGCCTTCCGGTTCTAAAAATAACTGGTGCGACGTTTTGTCGGCAAAGGTTACTATTTTAGTTTCGATGCTTGGACAGTATCTGGGACCAATGCTTTTTATTTGTCCATTATAGAGTGGCGAATCTATCAAACCGGTTCTTAGGGCATCGTGGGTGCTTTCGTTTGTGTAGGTAATCCAGCAACTTCGTTGTGCCAGTTTTCGGTCTTCTTCTTCAAGAAATGAAAATTTATGAAAATCATTATCCCCGATTTGTTCGGCTGTTTTGGAAAAATCAATGGTTTTTCCATCAATCCGGCATGGCGTTCCGGTCTTCATGCGGTCGGTAGTAAAGCCAACTAACCTCAATTGCTCGGTGAGACCGAAAGAAGCTGGTTCAGCAATGCGTCCTCCGCTGAGTTGGTTTTTGCCGATATGTAGGAGCCCGCTCAGGAAAGTTCCTGCGGTGAGAACGACAGATTTTGCTGACATTTGCACGCCCAGTGCAGTTATTACTCCAGTTACGGTTTTGTCCTCGATGATAAGTTGCTTTACTGTGTCCTGCCAGATGTATAAATTGGGTGTATTGGAAACAGTTTGAATCCATTCCTGTATAAACTGATGACGGTCGCTTTGCGAACGGGGACTCCACATAGCCGGTCCTTTTGATCGATTAAGCATGCGAAACTGAATGGCCGAGCGGTCGGTAATAATACCCATTTGCCCTCCGAGTGCATCTATTTCGCGCACTATTTGTCCTTTGGCAATGCCGCCCACGGCCGGATTACAACTCATCTGTCCGATTTTATTCATGTCCATGGTGATAAGCAGTGTTTTTGAGCCCATATTGGCTGCTGCACAAGCCGCTTCGTTTCCGGCATGTCCGGCACCTATTACAATTACATCGTATTTAAAATCCATTATCTTGATTTACTTTTTTACTCTTTATTTTCAAACTGCAAAGATAGAAAACAAAAGTTGTTTTTCAATTATTTCCGGCCGGTGAGCTTGCTGGCTACTGTGTTTAAAAAGATAGTTCGGACGAATGGCAGTACGTTTGTCAGGTAAATAATCACGGGGAAAAGCCTGTATGGATATACTCTTTTCTTGTTTTTACGGATACCTTTTATAATTGATTTCACCACAGTTGTAACCTGTTGCCGCGGCCATGGTATTTGTTCTTTTTTCATTTGGGCCTTATCAAAAAAACCAGTATAGGTAGCTACCGGATAAATCAGAATGAGATTTCCGTTTGCCGGCATTTCGTATTGAATGGCTGTACTGAAACCGTCTAAAGCAAACTTACTGCCGGCATAAAGCGCCATTCCGGGGTAGGGGAGTTGCCCTATTCCTGAGCAGGTAATTACAACCGAAAATTCGTTTTTCAGATTCAACTCTATCATTTGCGATAGGCTGTACAATGGCGAGGTTACATTGGTTGTAAACATATCCTGAATTTTTTCCCAGCTTTCGTGCCCGAATTTTCCGTAATAACCGTAACCGGCATTGGCTATAAAAATATCGATTCCACCTAACTTTTCTAAAGCAAATGTGAATAGCGCTTTTACTTCAGCCTTGTTGGCAACGTCAGCTTTGAAAACTGAAACATTTGGTAAAACCGGTATATTTTCCGTTTTACGACCGGTAGCTATAATTTTTGTTCCGGCAATTGCCGATAGCGATTTTACAAGTTCGAGACCAATGCCGGAACTTGCGCCGGTAACCACGATGCGTTTATTTTCAATATTCATTTTTCTGTGTGTTGGTTGTTGATGCTAAACGCTTGATTTTGAAAATTGTTTTCATTTTTGGATGAAATTATCAGAACTTTTTAAACGGCTGTTTACCATGCTTCATTCGGATTTGTTGTTGTTATCTTTTTTATAACTAATACTGTATTTGTTTATTTTAAAAAAAGAAAATGTATATTTACATCCATATTTCGATTATCTGTTTGATTAAACACCTGTAAATCAAAATATTAAATCTAATTACTCTTTTTATGTGTTCATTTTATAATCCTAATATACAGGCGGAGTTCGAAGCTGATGAGCGTAAGTATATTCATCTTAGCAACCTTACCTTGGCAGTTTACAAAATTGTTTTCAAGCTGTCCGACGGTTGTCATGTAGTTGATAAAGATGATTTAAGAGCGGTGTATCAGCTTGACTTTGTTAGGTTTGTTGATAAGTGGAAACAAATAAACCTAAGTTTGGTAGATAAGAGCTTTGCTGAATTGCTGGCCGCCATATCGCTCGAAGTGCTTGCTGGGCGCGTAAAATCTTTTGAGGACTATGTGCTGCTGAAATTATCAATGGAGACAGAAACAGACAGAAATAATGCGCTTTATACGGGAGATAAAATACAGGATTATATTGAGTTGTTGATTTATTCTGATATTGCCGAAAACAAGCCAAGCAGAGGTGTACGCGATTTTACCCGAATTTTCAAAACTGAGAAAAAAAATAAGCTTGAGTTAACAAACTATTATACTTTATACGAACGACTTAAGTTATATGCCTGGTTAAGAAAAGAAATGGTTTTGGAGATTGACAGAGAAAAAATACAGTTGAAAGACAGGGAAGTAATACTTCAACTTAAAATCAGGGTATAAAAAAACCTTCGTAATTGTTTTACGAAGGTTTTTTGTTTTTCAGATGAAACGGGTTATTTAATATCGCCTTCAGCAATCAGATATTCTGCTATCTGAACGGCATTAAGTGCAGCGCCTTTTTTTATCTGGTCGCTTACACACCAGAAGGTGATACCGTTAGGATTAGCCAAATCTTTGCGTATGCGTCCTACGTGTACAGGGTCTTTGCCCGAAAGGAAAAGCGGCATGGGGTATAGTTTTTCGGCCGGATTGTCCATAACTTCCACACCGTCTGCAGCGATAAACGCAGCACGAACTTCTTCTACCGTAAGCGGACGTTCTGTTTCGGCCCATACGCTTTCGGAGTGAGCGCGTAACGATGGTACGCGAACGCAAGTAGCCGATACCTGTACATCAGAATGCATGATTTTACGGGTTTCGTTATACATTTTCATTTCTTCTTTGGTGTAACCATTGTCGGTGAAAACGTCGATTTGCGGAATCAGGTTATACGCCAGCTGATAGGCAAATTTGCTTACAGTTACCGGTTCGCCGGCCAAAACCTGTTTGTACTGTAGTTCCAGTTCGTCCATTGCTGCGGCTCCGGCTCCTGATGCTGCCTGATAGGTAGACACATGTACGCGGGTGATGTGCGAAAGATCTTCGATGGCCTTGAGTGCCACTACCATTTGAATAGTTGTACAGTTAGGATTGGCAATGATGCCACGCGGACGCACCTTGGCATCGGGAGCATTTACTTCGGGAACTACCAGCGGAATATCATTATCCATGCGGAAAGCCGACGAATTGTCGATCATTACAGCTCCGTATTTAGTGATATCTTCGGCATATTCTTTTGAAATACTTGCACCTGCTGAGGTGAAAACGATGTCCATACCTTTAAAGTCATCGCCATGTTTAAGCTCTTTCACGGTGTATTTTGCACCTTTGAATTCATAAACACTACCCGCACTGCGCGAAGAACCGAACAAGGTCAGTTCTGTCAATGGGAAATTGCGCTCGGCCAACACACGCAAGAATTCCTGGCCAACGGCGCCACTGGCGCCAACAATTGCTACTCTCATTGTTTGATTTATATAAAAAATTAAAAAGTGTTTCCTGATTTTATTGTTTGAAATTTTTTCTATATTTGCATTTATTGAAAAAAATAAAAACCCTTAGCGAAGGGTTCTTCTGTTTTCAGGTAAAGTCCTGCAAAAGTAATTCATTTTTATAGAATTAGCAACCTTATGAAAAAGAGAATTCTGTTTTTTTTGTTTTTTGTGCCCTTTTGTATAACGGCACAGGTTTCCGAAAGTTTTTCGGACGGTAATTTTACCCAAAATCCTTCGTGGGAAGGTGTGTCTCAAAACTTTATAGTGAATGGCTCAGGCGAATTACAAGCTAATGCGTCGGCAGCAGCCAGCTCATGGCTTTTCACTCCTTCCGGGAGTTTTGATAATGCGGTATGGGAATGCCGTGTTAAGATAAACTATTCAACTTCTTCTTCCAACTATGCAGCGGTTTATGTTGCTTCGGATGTTAATGACCTTACAGCCGGATGCAACGGATATTTCGTTCAGATTGGCGGTACAAACGATGAGGTGGCGTTGTATTTGCAGCAAGGAACAAAGAAAACAAAAATTATTGATGGAACCGATAAAAGAACGGATGGAAACCCGGTAAATATTTGGGTTAAGCTTACGCGCGATGTCTCCGGAAAGTTTACTTTGTATAGCAAACTTGCTGCCGAAAGTGAGTATTTTGAAGAGGGTGGAACCGAAAATAATCAGGTATCAGCCAGCAGCTATTTTGGTTTGTTTTATGCCAATACCGCATCTACAGGATCGGCATACTTTTTTGATGATATAAAAGTAACAGGTGATCGGGTGCCGGATACGTGGCCGCCTGTGCTGGCATCTGTTACAGTGAAATTGCCTGATGCATTACAACTTATTTTCAATGAGCGGATTAATTTTGCAGGTGCGGCATTTTCTGTTATACCAAACGTAGGTAGTCTGATAAGTTCTACGGTATCGGCTGATCAAAAATCTGTTGAGTTGCATTTTCAGCAGCCATTTCAAAAAGGAGTTTTATACACTCTTACAATAGAAAATATTGCTGATATAGAAGGAAATAAGATAAGGGAAAACACCGTTAGCTTTGGTGTGCCCGAGCCGGCCATGGCCGGTGACTTGCAGTGGAATGAACTGATGGTGGATGCTCCTGAAGGTTCTGCTGAATATGCCGAAGTATTCAATGTTTCGGACAAACTTATTGATATGTCGCGACTTGGGTTTGCTACCCGCAAAGCCGATGGAAGCCTGAATACCCTGAATAAGTTTGCTGCAGGCACTTATCTGCCTCCATCCGGATACCTGGCTTTTTCCGATTCAGCAGAACTTGTTCATGCTTATCATAGCTGCTCTGCCGAAGCACACATCGTGAAATCTCTATCTTGGCCATCGCTCAATAACGATGGTGCAACGCTGGTACTTTGCAATCTGGCCAAAGACACGGTTATTGATGAACTGACCTACAGTGCCAAATGGCATCATGTGTCGGTGAAAAACGCAAAGGGTGTGGCGCTCGAAAAAATCAATCCCGAATTGCCTTCGTCTGCTGCGGCCTCCTGGCATTCTGCCTCATGGGAAACGAATTTCGGGACTCCCGGTTACCAAAATTCACAGTATACCGATGTTTCATCAGCTCAGGCAGATGATCAGTCAGCTTTCAGGGCTGATCCGGAGGTGTTTTCGCCCGACAACGACGGAGTGGATGATATTTGCCTTATCCGTTACAAACTTGAAAAAAGCGGCTATGTGGGTTCGGTTACAATTCTAAATCCGGTAGGAGTGAAAGTATGCACTTTAGCCACAAATATTCTGCTTTCAGCCGAAGGTTACATCGTTTGGGATGGAAAAACCGACAGGAATCAGAATGCCAATGCCGGAATTTATGTTATTTATTTTGATATGTTTAATCCCGAAACAGGCGATAGAAAGGTAAAAAAACTTCCGCTAACGGTTACATTCCGATAATTTTGATTAATTAACACCTATAATCCGACAAATCAGCTATCTTTGCAGTCGTTTTTGTTTATTGGGATAATTATATCCTTTTTTGAACAGAAGTAACTTATATTGTCTGTATATTGTATTAATAAACAGCATTTTAATAAATAGTAATAGAAAATAGAAAACACTCGCAAAGCATCGGGTCAAATTTACTGAACTTCATGTGGTGCACTTTGTGAAAAAAGAAAAAAAAATGGAAAAAGTAAGCTATGCATTGGGGCTTAGCCTCGGAAACAACTTGCTGAGCAGTGGTATTAAAGCGTTAGACTACGGAAAATTAGCTAAAGGAATTCAGGACGTAATGGAAGGTCAGAAAACTGAAATCAGCTATCAGGAAGCTCAAACGGTAATCAACGAATTTTTCTCGTCGCTGCAGGAAAAAGCCGGCGATGAAGCTAAAAAACAAGGACAGGAATTTCTGGAAGCCAACGCTAAACGCGATGGTGTGGTTACCCTTTCAAGTGGTTTGCAGTACGAAATTATTACCCCCGGAACCGGCGCAACACCCAAAGCTTCGGATACGGTGAACGTACATTATCATGGTACGCTGATTAGTGGCGAAGTGTTTGATAGTTCGGTAAATCGTGGCGAGCCTGCTACTTTTGGTGTTACTCAGGTTATTAGCGGATGGGTTGAAGCCTTACAGTTGATGCCCGTAGGTTCTAAATGGAAATTATTTATCCCCTCCGAACTGGCTTATGGTTCGCGTGGTGCCGGTCAATCCATCGGACCTAATACCACACTGATATTTGAGGTGGAACTTTTGGGTATTGTGTAACTGATTTGAGCAATAAATTTAAATCTTAAATAACTTTTTTTAAAACCAATGAAAAAAACATTTTTAATGGCGCTGGCACTTGGAGTAGTTTTCACTGCTGCCGAAGCCAAAGACAAAAAAACCAAAAAAGGAAAAGAACCAATAGTGGTGAATGTAAACCCGCTGACTAATGCTGTAGACTCAATGAGCTATTCGCTGGGAGTGAATGTTGGTACCGATTTTTCCAAAAATCTAAAATCGATACCCGGAGGAAAATCCAATATCGATTTATTGATTAAAGGTTTCTCAGCTGCTTTGAAAGGTGATTCTACTTTAATTTCGGTTGAAAAAGCCACAGAATTTTTCAGAGATTATATTACCAAGCAACAGGAAGCCGAAGCAAAGGCCAAACGCGAAGTTGGTGAAAAATTTCTGGCCGAAAACAGTAAGGCCGAAGGTATAAATGTAACTTCAAGCGGACTCCAGTATAAAGTGCTGACTCCTGCCGAGGGTAAAAAGCCTCAGGAACAGGATACTGTTAAAGTACACTACACAGGTACATTGTTGGACGGTACAAAATTCGACAGCTCAATAGACCGCGGCGAACCAATTGAATTTCCGCTGAATCAGGTTATCAAAGGATGGACCGAAGGTGTAAAGCTGATGTCGGTAGGCTCTAAATACAAATTTTTCATCCCGTACAATCTGGCTTATGGCGAACAGGGTGCAGGTGGAGTAATTCCTCCTTATGCAACTTTAATATTTGAGGTTGAACTGCTCGATGTTAAGCCCTATGTAGAACCGGCTCCTGTAGTGGAAAAACCTGCTGCCCCTGCTGCTTCTGCCGCAAAATCGGCCAAAACCACAAAATCAGTAAATAAAAAGAAATAAAACGATAATTAATTGAAAACAATGAAAAAACAAAGCATTCTTACAATTATTGCAGCTGTTGTAGCTGTATTATCCGTAACATCGTGTAGCAATTACGATGCTAAGGAGGCTAAACTAAGCAATCTGAACGATAGCTTAAACTACACGCTCGGTTTGTCTAACGGTGGGCAGATTAAAAGCTATTACCTCACTAAAGATTCGAGCGATAAAGCTATTAAAGCATTTATTAAAGCTATTGACGAGGCTTATAAAGCAGACGTTAATAAAGACGAAATGTACAAGTTGGGTCAGCAAATCGGTGGATCGCTGAAACAACAAAAGAAAATCGGATTGATGGGCGATTCTACGCTAAAATTTGACGAAAAATTAGTGTTACAGGGATTAATTAATGCTCTGAACGGACACAAGGAAGGTATGACTTCTCAGCAAGCTGAAGAATATCTGCGTAAAATTATGACTGAACGTCAGCAGAGTCAAATGGGTCAGCAAGCTCCTGCTCCTCAACAATAATAATTATCAACCGATTATTCACGAAATAAAATACAGATGAAAATGAAAAAACTAAATATATTTTTCGCGGTAATAGTGATGTTGGCTGTTACGCTTGTTTCCTGCGACAACAACAAACCTAAAACTCCGAGCCTGAAATCGCAGATTGATAGTTTGAACTATGCATTTGGTGTGGCCAACGGAAGTGGTATCAAACAATATTATCTGGCTGCCGACTCAGCCAAAGCTGATTCGCTGAAGGTTAAAATTGCTTCTTTGCTTAAAGGTGTGGAAGATGCTTTAAAAGGCGATGCCGACTCTGAAAACCTCGAACTTACCGAACTTGGTAAAAACATTGGTAGCTCACTTAAAGAACAGTCTAAAACAGGACTACTTGGCGACTCAACGCTTAAAGTGGACATCAAACTGATTAAACAGGGTTTGATTAACGGAATGAAGGGTTCTAAAGTACAAATGACTGCCGAAGAAGCTCAAATGTACCTGAATACCACTATGCAGAAGCTTTATGAAAGCAAAATGGAAAGAGATTATGGTTCAAACAAAAAAGCGGGCGAACTTTTCCTTGCTAACAATAAAGGCAAAGCAGGAGTAGTAACTACCCCAAGCGGCTTGCAATACGAAGTAATCAAAAAAGGTACAGGTGCAATGCCTGCCGATACCAGCCTCGTAAAAGTTCACTATGTAGGAACTTTAATTGATGGTACAGAATTTGATAGCTCTGTGAAACGTGGCGAACCAGCCGAGTTCCGCCTGAATCAGGTAATCAAAGGATGGACTGAAGGCCTTAAACTGATGCCTGTAGGATCAAAATACAAACTGTATATTCCTCAGGAACTGGCATACGGTCCGCAGGATAAAGGTACTATCAAACCATTCTCTGCACTGATTTTTGAAGTGGAACTGCTTTCTATCCAGAAATAAGCAAATCAACACGGATTAGATATAGAATAGAGCCGCAGGATTTATCCTGCGGCTTTTTTTGTTTCAAAAAGGTAGCCCAACAAGGGTTTTTTCTGACGTTTTTTCATATAAATTGCATATTTAAACTAAAATTTTTTCAGATTTCATTTATTTTCCGTATTTTTGCTGCCTAAATGACAAGAAAAATCAATATCGAATATGGAAAAAATAGACCAGTTAGACCGCAAAATTCTGAGAATTATCACCCAGAATGCCCGAATGCCATTCAAAGATGTTGCTGAAGAATGTGGCGTATCAAGGGCTGCCATTCATCAACGTGTACAACGCCTGATAGACATGGATGTTATTACCGGATCAGGTTATACAGTTAATCCTAAAATGCTCGGTTTTCAAATGTGTGTTTACATTGGCATTACGCTTGAACGTGGCTCGATGTACAAAGAAGTTGTAGCCGAATTGGAAAGAATACCTGAAATTGTTGAGTCGCAGTATACGCTCGGACATTATACAATTCTTATCAAGCTTTACGCTAAAAACGATGAACATCTGATGCAATTGCTCAACGGACGCATTCAGGAAATTCCCGGAGTGGCCTCAACTGAAACGTTGACTTCGCTCGACCAACGCATCCGCAGATCAATTCCGATTGAATAATTTATCAGCATTTTTTATAGTACAAGCCTCAGGTAAAGCAATAAAACTTTATTAAAACGATTTTTTTAGAAAAAACCTCCGGGTGGGGTGATTTCCTGATGAATGAGTTGAAGTCAGGCAAACAATGGTGCTCACATACCGGGCTATCGTATTTTTTATTGGCAATAAGCCGGTAACATTATTAGCTCAGGTATCTTGCTCCTTATTTGCTCTTCAATGCAACAGGATAAACCTATGACCGGATTTATTATATGGAAACAGTAGTAAGTGGCATCCGTCCTACCGGAAATTTACATCTCGGAAATTATTTCGGCGCTTTGCGCAATTTTATTCAAATGCAAAACGAGCATAACTGTTATTTTTTTATAGCAGATTATCACTCACTAACCACACACCCTACTCCGCAGGATTTGCATGGTAATGTGAAACAAATACTGGTGGAATATCTGGCTGCCGGACTCGACCCGGAAAAAGCCACGCTCTACATACAAAGCGATGTGCCCGAAACAGCAGAGCTTTATTTGTTTCTGAACATGAATGCTTATATAGGTGAACTGGAAAGATGCACTTCGTTCAAAGATAAAATTCGCCAGCAACCGCAAAATGTGAATGCAGGATTATTGACCTATCCTACACTTATGGCTGCCGACATTATCATACACAGAGCCACTAAAGTGCCTGTAGGCAAAGACCAGGAGCAACATCTGGAAATGACGCGTACCTTTGGTAATCGCTTCAACCGGATGTATAATGTGGATTATTTCCCAGAACCACAGGCTTTTAACTTCGGACAGCAATTGGTGAAAATACCGGGGCTGAACGGCAGTGGTAAAATGGGAAAATCAGAGGGTGAGGGTAATGCTATCTATCTGGCCGACGAACCTGAGGCTATTCGCAAAAAAGTGATGAAAGCTGTAACCGACAGCGGACCCACTGAGCCAAATCAGGAAAAACCCGAAGTGATTCAGAATATTTTTCAGTTGATGAAGGTTGTTTCATCCGACGAAACATTTAATTATTTTGATGAGCAATACAATAAATGCCAAATTCGCTACGGCGATATGAAAAAACAACTTGCTGAGGATATGATAACTTTTACAGCGCCTTTCAGGGAGCAAATAAAGGCTTATCTGAGCGATGAAGCATATATTTCGAGAGTTGCGGCCATGGGAAGGGAAAAGGCCCGCGAGAGCGCCTCTAAAACCCTGCGCGAAGTGCGCGAGATTATCGGATTTAAATCATTTTAAAAAATCTTCGGCAGGCTCCGAAACATATCGGTGTGTTGATTTGTTGAATGATGTAAAAAACATTGATGAAAAAATTTTTACCATACGTATTTGTTGTACTTGCACTTATTATTTATGCAAGTACAATAGGTGTGTATAGTAGTGTGGAGTATACTGATTATGCCGCGCAAGAGCAAAATGCTAATCAGGCAAACTTACCCGGATACCACGTAAAATCTTTTTTCTCTCAGTCGGAATTTCCTTTTTCGCACGACCGTAGCGGCGAGCTTAGGGTCAATGATTTTGTGCAGTCGGCAGGCGAACGCTTATTGTCTCAAACATTTACGTTCAGAATTATGCATGCCCGGCAAATTAGCGAACTCAAATTTATTTCATATCAAATATTTCATCATTTTCATTTAACCAATCTGCAATTTAATGGATTCTATCTGTTTTATTTGTGTAAAATGCTGAATTAGTCTTTATTTCTTTCCTCAAGCCCCACTTCCAGAGGGGTATTTATTTCAAAATCAAATATTTTAAAAAATAGCTTATTCACAAAAAAAGATTGTGAACACAATATTGTTGTGTTCTCCCGATATCATTATGGAAAGAAATCAAACCATTGAACAGGTTCTTGAGGGACTTGGTCAGGATTCAGTAAAAAAAAGTGTAGCATCTCCCTTGGTTGGAATTGTGCTTATTCTGTTCGGAGTTTCATGTGTTATTATCAATAGCATAGTGCCTGCCGAGGCTGGCAGTATACTTTCTCCGCTTCTCATTATGCTTACCATTGCATTTATTATCTGGGGTTTGCTTAAGGCTTTTATTCGTAAAACCATTTATACTGATTTAAGCAAAAACCAAAAAATAAGATTTACCGAGATATTTTACGACAACAAAGATCATGATAAATTAATCAGAATTGTTACTACCGGTGCTTACGACGAAATTGCCTCGGTGCGTAAATCTACTCAGGATGGGGTTAAGTTGCGCGTTGCATCTACTCCCGATAAATCGATTTGCTATGTGCAGGTACTTACTTATATTCCTTATGAATATGCCCTGAGCACCGAAGCCATTAAGCTTACTGGCGATCAGACCGAGAAGCTGTTTGCTTCTGTGCATTTATAAAACTCCGGAGCGTGAGTATTTAAAAATTAAAGCGTGTAATTGAGTCAGTGTCAATTACACGCTTTTGCTTTTTTATCAGTAATCTTTTTATTTATAAAGACAAAGATAGGGCGTATCTACCGAGCATTTTACTTTAAATTTCACGCCTTTTTCTACTACAAAGCTTTCAAATTTTTTGTAAGATTTCCAGCTTGTGTCGCCCGGCTGCTGAACGGCAAGTTCGCCCGAAATTACGGTCATTATTTCAACCGTGGAAGTTCCGAATTCGTATTCGCCGGCTTCCAAAACTCCTACTGTGGCCTTTCCTTCGGCCGAATCAAACCCGATAGAAACTACCTTTCCATCGAAATACTCATTGGTTTTAAACATAATTTTCTGTTATTTTTTAATTCTTGATGTTGTTTCAGAAAGAATAATACTGCCACCCCTGAAATTTATCCGTGTATGATTTGGAACAATTCCTCGGCATTAGCGGCAAAAACTGTGGCGCCAACATCCTCCAGCTCCCTGCGCGGCCTAAAACCCCACAAGACGCCTGCAAATGGCACCTGAGCATTATAGGCTGTGGCTGCATCTACCCCCGAGTCGCCAACGTACAGAACTTCCTGCTTTTCAACTCCGGCTTCGGCTATAATATCGGCTATAATGGCCGGATTCGGTTTTACCGGAAAGCCTTCTCGTTGGCCCAGTATTTTTACGAATCTGATATCCGGAAAAAAACGCTTCACCAATGTTACAGTGGCGTCGTGTACTTTGTTGGATGCTACTGCCAGCAGGTATCCCTCGGCGTTCAGGCGCGATATCAGGTTGCTGATACCGGGATACGGTTTGGTGTACGTATCGGCGTGAGCAAAATAATGGCGCATAAAATCGACCTTTAGCATCGATACCATATCGGCATGGCGGTGTGTCTCGGGGAGCGCACGTTCAAGCAATTTATTAACTCCATTCCCAACAAAAAAACGGTACGATTCTATCGGGTGTTCTGGAAACTGATGTTCTTTAAGCGCAAAGTTTACGCTATTGGCTAAATCTTCGATGGTATCGAGCAAAGTGCCATCGAGGTCGAAAACTACAAGTTTTGTCATTTGTGAAAAAATCAGAGTGGAAATTGATAACTAATCAGGACTTGTTTGTTTGTCGGAATACTTCGTTTGCAAAGGTACAATTTTATTTTACGCCGGAAAATTACCCGCTTATTGTTGGCTAAGGCTTATCATACTTATAGTGAAAAACCTTTTTTTTGATTTTTACTGAAAAATATGTTCTTAAATGTTTGATATTCAAAAAATAATTCCGAATATTGCAATATCAAAATAATATCATTTTAAAACCATTGATTTTTATGAAAACTAAAGAAGAAAATTTTGTCGGGGTTCGTTTGGCGGGCATACCGATGTTATTGGTTAATTTGCTGTTTTTAATAGGCATTGTTGTTCTTTTTGTATGGACCATGAATCACGTTGAATCTTCCGCATTAACGGTTGCGCTGGTTATCACCTGTGTTGTATTGCTAATTATCAACACTATTTTCTGGGGTGGCTTTATGCAAATTGAGCCTAATGAGGCGCGTGTAATGATTTTTTTCGGCGAATATGAGGGAACAGTGAAGGATAACGGATATTTTTGGGTAAATCCTTTTTATACCAAGAAAAAACTTACTTTACGAGCCCGTAACTTAGACGCTGAACCGATAAAGGTGAATGATAAATCGGGTAATCCGGTGATGATTGGTTTGGTAGTAGTCTGGCGTGTGGCCGATACGTACAAGGCTTCGTTTGTGGTGGATAATGCTTCGATGGCTCCGGCAGTAACAGGGGCGGTAATGGTGGATAATGTGGCTCAGAAAATGAAGGCTTACGAAAATTTCGTAAAAATTCAGGCCGATGCTGCGCTCAGGTTTGTGGCTGGCATGTATGCCTACGACCACAGTGGGTCGGTGAGCGATACCGAACTCACGCTCCGCTCGGGTGGCGAAGAAATTAATTCAATTCTCGAAACCCAGATTAATGAAAGATTGACCATTGCCGGAATAGAAGTGGTGGAAGCACGTATCAATTACCTGGCTTATGCTCCCGAAATTGCTGCTGTCATGCTACGTCGTCAACAGGCCGATGCTATTATTGCAGCACGCGAGAAAATAGTGGAAGGGGCTGTTGGTATGGTGCGTATGGCGCTTAAAAAACTGTCGGATGAGCAAATTATTGAGCTTGACGAAGACAAGAAAGCTGCTATGGTTAGCAATCTGCTCGTGGTATTGTGTAGTGAGGAAGGTGCACAACCTGTGCTCAATGCCGGAACTTTGCATCAATAATTATTATCTCTGAAAATAATACTGCATTGGCAAAAGAAAGTAAAAATAAGACCTTTGTTCTGCGCATTGATCAGGATACGATGAATGCCATAGAGAAGTGGGCTGCGGATGAGTTTCGAAGTGTCAACGGGCAGATTTTGTACGTTCTGGACCAGGCACTGAAAAAAAACGGACGTTTGCCTAAAAGCAAAAAATCAAAACCCATTGTAACTGATGATTAGCTAAAAGATAAATTAAAAATATTGATTTGATAATCATTAAATTGTATATTTGCACCTGATGCTTTTTTAAGTATCAGGTGTTTTTTTATCCGGGCTCACTGAGGTGTTGTTTTTTTTGAATGCGCTTTTCAGCCGGGCTTAATTTTTTAATTCTTGATAGATATTTATAAAATGAAAAAACTATTTACAATCTTACTGATATTTTCCTCAGTATATGCACAGGCCGGCAAGCTGGCCTCTCCTGAATTTATTGCCATCGAGCATGCCAGTCTTATCATCCGAGCCAACGGACTTACCGTATTTGTGGACCCGGTGGGCGATGTTGCCCGTTATGCTGCCTATGGTAAGCCCGATGTTATTTTGATTACTCACGAGCATGGCGACCATCTGGATATTCCGTTGCTGAATGCGCTTAAAACGGACAAAACAGAGGTGATAGTGACTGAAGTTGTATTTAAGAAAACCGGATTTGGAAAAATTATGCACAATAATGAGCAGCTCAACATGGGTAAATTGCTCATTGAGTCCATCCCGGCCTATAATACTACTACCGAAAGGTTGAACTTTCACCCTAAAGGTGTGGGCAATGGTTATGTGCTGACTTTGAACGGAAAACGCATTTATATTTCGGGCGATACCGAAGATATTCCTGATATGTGTCAACTGAAAAAGATCGACTATGCTTTCATTTGTATGAATTTGCCTTATACCATGAGTGTGGAGCAGGCTGCATCTGCCATCCTGAAGTTTAAACCTAAGAATATCTACCCATATCATTATCGCAATCAGGATAAGACTTTTGCAGATATTCACGGTAAGCTTAAGGATTTGTTAAGCGTAAATAAAAATATCAACATCAGGTATCTCAACTGGTATGATCAGGAAAAGGAATAGTTTCTAAAAATACGAAACCCTTCTAAGCAAGCCCGAAGATTCACGCTTCGGGCTTTTTTATTAAAAAACAATTACTATTATGAACATAAGTTCAAAACTATTTGTATTTTTGCACTGCAATATCTTATCTTTCATTTAATAAAAACATCAACTTTATGCCACGTCCGCAGCAAAACAGAAAAATTTCAACCCCACCGCTTATGCAGGGTTTTAAACCATTTGGGATACCTCGCAGGGAACTCGAAACCGTAGTGTTGCAATTTGATGAATACGAAACAATGCGCTTGCTCGATTACGAAGGAATGACTCAGGAACAAGCTGCTGAACAGATGGAAGTGTCGCGGCCAACGCTGACTCGCATTTACGAAAATGCCCGGAAAATCATTGCACAGGCTTTGGTGGAGGGAAAAATGATTGTTATTGAGGGTGGCAATGTGGATTTTGGCCGCGAATGGTATCGGTGCAGACGGTGTCACAAGCTGGTAGATGGTTTGGATAAACATGTTAGATGCAGAAATTGTACTCACTTTGCCGATAATGAGCTGTCGCCACTTAATAAATAATTGATATGACAACAATTGCTGTTTTATCCGATAATCGTACCGCAAACTCCACACTGCTTACCGAGCATGGCCTGGCGGTTTTGCTGGATACCGGCCACCGTAAATGGTTGCTGGATACGGGAGCTTCGGATTTGTTTATGCAAAATGCCCGGGCAATGAACCTGAATATGGCTGATGTTGATGCTGCGTTTGTTTCTCATGGACATGCCGACCATTTGGGCGGACTGATACCGTTTTTGGAAAGTAATATAAAGGCGAAGGTAGTAGTATCAAAGCAGGCTATAACCGGCGAGTTTTATTCCGTAAGGAGTAAACCAAGAGACTTAACGGTGCGCCGAAATTTTTCGCCGTATAAAGATAGATTTTTGACCGATTTTAAAGCTTTGGAAAACGAATCGGTTTATATATTGAAAGTTACGTACGAAAGACATCGGCTTCCCAGAGCAAACAGCTCATTATTTATAAAGAAAAAACAAGTTTTTGTATGCGATGATTTTTTGCACGAGCTGGTTTTTGTTTATGATATGCCCGAGGGGCTATTTGTATTTTCGGGATGTTCGCACAAAGGGTTGCTGAATGTTCTCGATACTGTAAAGGCTAATCTTCACAGGCCGGTGAGGTGCTTGCTGGGAGGCTTTCATTTACCTGATGGCGAATACGAAAGCGATGCTGAAATCGAGCATATCGCATCGTCTATAAAACTCAATTACCCGCTTCTGAAACTGTATACCGGGCATTGTACCGGCAATCATGCTTTTTCAGTTATGAAAAAAATTCTTCAAGATCAGCTAACACAATTTTATGCAGGTTTTACTCTTATTATCTAAAAATTAAATAATTATGTCGGCATTAAACAGAAAAGGACCTGATAATATGGGTTCGCAAACAGGACGTAAATTAGGAAAATGTGGCAACAATATAATACCCGATTCAGAGTACGTACCCGGACAAGGAATGGGTTTGCGCCGCAAGGCAGGACTTAATAATATAAACGATAAAAAATTATACAAAAAATGAAAATTGCAGTACCAACAAAACAAGGAAACAGCATTGACGAGCATTTCGGACATTGCGAATTTTATAGCATTTTTACCATACAGGATCAAAATGTGGTTGACAAACAAATTCTGAAATCGCCGCAAGGCTGCGGTTGCAAATCGAATATTGCAGCCGATCTGGCAAAAATGGGTGTAAGCATTATGATAGCTGGTGGTATGGGAAATGGTGCGGTGAACAAGTTAGCTGAGCAAAATATTGCTGTTGTTCGCAACTGTCATGGCGATGTGGATGTGCTTGTAAAAGAATATCTTGCAGGCAATATCAAAGACGGAGGAGCAAACTGTGCCGCACACGACGAACATCATAATTCCGATGCGCATGTTTGCAATCATTAAATTGTTGCGGTTTTTAAAACCGGTTTTTTGTTCAATCTTTTCGGACGAAAACAAATGATTACTTGTGTTTTAGAAACATATTGAACTCTATTTTAAAGAACAACGAGCTGTCCGATATTATCGAACGGCTCGTTTATTTTGATTTAATAATATCAATTATCTGTATTTCAGTAAAATTATTCTTCAGTCAGATAATTCGAAATGATTTTTGTAATCAGAATATTCTGTTTAGTATCGATATTGTAGATGATATACCAAACAGTTTTCGATTTTCTCCGATACATAAGGACTTTCTCTCCAAATTGTTTATGGTCGGAATAGCGGGTTCTAAAGTGGTAGGTTTTATGAATAAGAGAGTAGCATTGATTTTCAATGTCGGTTACATATTCCAATGCATGGTTCAGTTCGAGTGAACCTTTGCTCCAGCTAATAAGCGATGTAAAAATATCCTTTAAATCATCAATAGCTTGGGCTGAAATGTAAACTGAACTCATTTATCACTGTCGTTTTCCATTTTTTTATATACAGAATTTACATGTTCTCTAACCATGTCAAAACCTTCTTTCAGGTCAACATAACTTTCAGGAATATTCCCGGAAACTTCTTCATGTTCAATAAATTCTACAACTTCCGGATGTTGGCGTAAATCAGAAATAAGTTTTTTACCCGCCTGATTATCAATATTTATTTTTACAGTTACAGTCATAAGTCAGATTGTTAGTGAGTTTTGCAAATATACAAATATTTATTTCAAATTATCCTACAACAAAAAACGAGCTGTCCGAAATCATCGAACAGCTCGTTTCTATTTAAAGTCCCCTTTAGGGGATGTAGGGGTCTTACAATTGTGGACCTGAAGGAATCAATGCTTTCGCATCTTCGTTGTCACAATATTGTTCGAAGTTCTTGATGTATTTAGCAGCAAGCGATTTTGCTTTAGTTTCCCATTCAGCAACATCTGCATAAGTATCACGTGGATCCAGAATGTTTGAATCAACATTATTCAAAGCTGTTGGAGCAACAAGATTCAAAATTGGAATGTGTACTGTTGGTGCACTTTCGATTGAACCATCGATGATAGCATCGATGATAGCACGGGTGTTTTTCAACGAAATACGTTTTCCTGTTCCGTTCCAGCCAGTGTTTACCAAATAAACTTTAGCGTTGTGTTCTTTAGCTTTACCAATCAATGTCTTAGCATACATGGTTGGGTGCAAAGTCAAGAAAGCTTCACCGAAAGCTGGAGAGAAAGAAGGAACCGGTTCAGTGATACCACGTTCTGTTCCGGCTAATTTTGAAGTAAAGCCTGAAAGGAAGTGATATTGAGCTGATTTCTCGTCCAAAATAGATACTGGAGGCAATACACCAAATGCATCAGCCGACAGGTAAATAATTTTTGAAGCGTGTCCTGCACGTGAAGGAGAAACGATTTTATTGATATGGTAGATTGGATAAGAAACGCGTGTATTTTCTGTTTTTGAAGCAGCAGCAGTATAGTCTGGCGTTCCATCAGGCAAAACAGTTACGTTTTCCAACAAAGCATCACGACGGATAGCTCTCCAAATGTCCGGTTCTTTATCTTTTTCCAAATCAATTACTTTAGCATAGCAACCACCTTCATAGTTGAACACTCCGTGATCGTCCCAACCGTGTTCGTCGTCACCAATCAGGTAACGTTTTGGGTCAGCTGAAAGAGTAGTTTTACCAGTTCCGGAAAGACCGAAGAAGATAGCCACATCACCTTCTGCACCTACGTTAGCAGAACAGTGCATTGAAGCGATACCTTTCAATGGCAAATAGTAGTTTTGAAGAGCGAAAATACCTTTTTTCATTTCGCCACCATACCATGTGCCACCAATAACCTGCATTCTTTCAGTAAGATTGAACAATGTAAATACTTCAGAGTTCAATCCTTGTTCTTTCCAGTTAGGATTGGTAGTTTTTGAACCGTTCAAACATACGAAATCAGGTTCGCCGTAGTTAGCCAATTCGTAGTGTGAAGGACGGATAAACATGTTGGTCACAAAGTGAGCCTGCCATGCTACTTCCATAACGAAACGTACTTTCAAACGAGTATCTTCGTTAGTACCGCAGAAAGTGTCCACTACATACAATTTTTTTGCAGTCGAAAGTTGTTTGGTTACAAGGTCTTTACAGTGAGCAAAAACTTCAGGAGTAGTTGGGCGGTTAATGGTACCATCCCACCACAAATGTTCATCAGTTACTGCATCTTTCACGAAGAATTTGTCCTTAGGTGAACGACCTGTAAACTTACCTGTATCAACTGATACAGCACCTGTTGTTGTTAACACACCTTTTTCAAAACCTTCGTTTGCAGGATCAATCTCTGCCTGAAACAACTCTTCGTAAGTTGGGTTGTGCAGAATTTCAAAATTTCCTGAAATTCCGTACTTACTTAAATCCAAATTTGCCATTTTTTTTTGTTTAAAATGATTCTTTATATAATTTTTACTATCTCTTTTTCTCTGGTTTTTTGTCTTTTTATGGCTTACAAAAGTACGATTTTTTTTCTGAGTAAAAAAGGAATTAAAGAAATTTTTCTTTATTCGTGTATAAAAAATCATAATGGATATTTAATTAAGTATTTATATCCAATAATCTGTATTATTATTCACATAAAGCGAATAATAATGCGTTTTAACTGTGATTTAAGGCTCATTTTTTATAAAAAAATAACTATTTTGAAACACCGGAATTTTTCAGGCATACGTATTGTTCTCACTAATTGGAGGCATTTGAGGTTTTAGCGTTGTTTTACGTGCGGCTACGCATCTGTTCTGCTGCACCAAACCGGCAAAACTGTAAAAAACATTATTTTTAAGATGATGAAAAACGGATACCTGCAAAAAAATATTATTTTTGTACTGATTGTTTGAAATTCAATGTGTTAAATTTAATGACACGATAAAAAAATATTATTGATGAAAATAAAAATTGTAAACCAATCCAAACATCCGCTACCCGAATATGCAACGAATCAATCGGCAGGCATGGATTTACGGGCAAATCTGGAAACTCCTGTAGTGCTGAAACCGCTCGAACGTAAACTTATACCTACCGGTTTGTTTATTGAACTGCCTGTGGGTTACGAAGCCCAGATACGGCCGCGAAGCGGATTAGCAATTAAAAAAGGAATAACAATTCTCAACTCTCCGGGTACTATCGATGCTGATTATCGTGGCGAAGTATGTGTGATTCTTGTCAATCTATCGTCCGAAGATTTTCTGATCAACGATGGTGAACGCATTTGCCAGATGGTAATAGCTGCTCACCAACAGGCAGAATGGGTTGAAGTTCAAGAACTTGGACAAACCGAAAGGGGAGCCGGCGGATTTGGGCATACCGGTAAAATTTAAAACTATAAAATGACAAAGTACATCAGATTATTGCTTTTCGCGTTGGTGATTTTTGTGGTGTCGTGTTCTTCATTGCCAAAAGCTGTGAAGATACCCGATAATAAACAAAGTGAACCTGTTCGCAATCAGTTCGACGGTTATTTTTATGAAGCCATAAAACTGAATGAAGAGGGGAAGCTTGATCAGGCTTTTGAGCTATTCGCAGCATGCTATGCTATTGATTCATTAGACGCGGGACTTTCTTACGAATTGGGAGGCTTATATGCCGTGCTGCAAAAAAACGATGTGGCTGCAAAATTTCTGGAAAGAGCATATCATGCCGACCCCTCCAACTGGTGGTATAATATGCAGTTGCTCTCGGTGTATGCTAACCTGAACAAAATGGATGAGCTTACCCTGCTGGCCGAAAACATGCAAAAGCAGTTTCCCTACAAACAGGAGGTTTACGAAATTCTGGGTTCGTTGTATAAGCAAACCAATCAGTTCCAGAAGGCGATTAACGCCATTGACCGCCTCGAAAACATGGCCGGGATAGACGAAAGACTGACACTGGAAAAGTACGAGCTGTACAACCAATTGAAAAAGCCGGCTAAAGGAATGGCCGAAATAGATAAGCTGATTCAGAAGTATCCCGGCGAATCGCGCTATAAGGTTCTGAAGGGCGACGCGCTCAGAGACCTGAGTATGCAGGATCAGGCCTTTCAGATATATAACGAAGTGCTGGCCTCCGACCCCGAAAACCCTCAGGTATATGTATCGCTGTCCGACTATTATAACGATGCCGGACAGCAGGAGAAAGCCTCTGAAGCGATTATGAAAGCGTTAAAACTGGATCAGCTTGAGTTGGATCAGAAAATGGAAATTCTGGGGCAGTATGTTCAGAAATTTATTCAGGACTCTGTACGGTTCAACGAAACGGAGTCTCTTTTTAAACTGTTGGTGGACAAATACCCCCTCGAAGAAAAGGTCCATGGGTATTACGCCCTTTTCCTTCAGTTTCGCAAGCGCATCCCGGAGGCTGTAGCAGAATATGAATCCATGATTAATATCAATCCGAAAAATGAGCAGACTTGGTTGCAGTTAATCCAGATTTATGTATCGGAACAGAAATTTAATGACGTGCTTAAAACGTCAAATAGTGCTATTGAAAATATACCCACTATACCCCAGTGGTATTTTTTTAAAGGCATATCGCTGTTTCAGCTCAAAGACTACCCCGGTGCCTTAAAAGCAGTATATCAGGGAATTGAGCTTATACCAGATAAAGAAAACGGGCTTAAAAGCGACCTTTATGCTCAGGCAGGCGATATTTATTATAAGTTGGAAGATAAACCGAAGGCTTACGAGGCATACGAAAATGCTCTACTGGCCAACCCGAAAAATATTTATGTGATGAATAATTACGCTTATTTCCTTTCAGAAGAGAATCGCGACCTGAAGAAAGCCGAAAAAATGAGCGCTCAAACGGTGGAAAAAGAGCCATCCAACAGTACTTATCTGGATACTTATGCCTGGATATTTTACAAACAGGGCAATTTGTCGCTGGCTAAATTTTATATTGAGCGGGCAATGGATAATCTGGCTCCCGAGCACGACCCCGGAGTGGTGATGGAACACTACGGAGATATTCTCTGGAAATCGGGCGAAACTGAAAAAGCTTTAGAGATGTGGAAAAAATCGTACGATGCCGGTAACATAACAGATGAACTAAAACTGAAAATTGATAATAAGGAATTGAAATAATTAATAAAGGACTTAAATATGAAGAAAAGAATTATTATATGGATGTTGCTTCCGGTATTGTTTTTTGGGTGTAAAACCAAACAACAGGTTGCAGAACGTGCGGTAGAGAAGAGTCCCGTAGGGGTTTTGGTAGATAAGCTGGTGGCGGCAAGTCCCGATTTCTCAACGGCCAATGTGAGTAAAATGAGTCTGGCTATTAAGCTCAACGATTACAACTTTAACGTTTCGGCCACCTGCCGTATTAGTAGGGATTCGCTTATTCATGTTTCCATTTTACCGGTGTTGGGTATCGAGGCATTTAAAGTAGAGATGGATCCCGATACCATCAGAGTTTATGATAAATTCAACAAAAAACTATACGTGGTTGATTTTGCATCTCTGAATAGTCGCTTTGGTGTTAATGTCGACTTTTATAGCTTGCAGGATCTGATTTCAAATCGTTTCTTTAAAGTGGGAAGTCGCTCGTTAACAGCCGAAAATTGTAAGCTGGCCAATTCAGGCGACCAGGTGAATGTGATTGATTATGTGAAAGCTCCCATGAAACAGCGTATCACATCCAATGCCTCTAACCGAATTGTAAAAAACGAGATTTCATCGGTAAGCTCGGATTATACTTTTGTGGCTGCCTACAATGATTTTGCGGCTTTTGATAACATCAATTTTCCACAAAAAATAAATATTCTGGTTACCAACGGGAAAAGAACATTTACCTGCGATTTTTCTGTCTCCAAAGCTACATTCAATCAAAAGTTGAACTTCTCCACTCTGAATCCGGAACGCTACGAACGTGCCGATATTAATAATTTACTGAAAAAATAAGGAATTTTATTCTATAGGCGTATGGCTGTTCTTAATTTAAAAAAAGTATTATTTTTGCTTGTTTTTTTATCGGGCTTTCTGGCTGCCGGTGCGCAAACGGTTAAGGAGCTGGAACGTCAGCGCAAACAAACGCTCCAATTGCTTGAATCTACCAACAAGATGCTGAACGAAACAAAACGTTCGCAGCGAAGCTCGCTTAATAAGCTGACGATTATCAGCAAAAATATTAATGAGAGAAAAACACTGATTAAAAACATATCGGTGGAAATTAATGAGCTTGACAATGAAATGGGACGGCTCAATGCCGAAACCCGTCAGCTCAACACCAAACTTACGAGGCTGAAAAACGATTATGCACGACTTGTGCAGGAGGCACATATACATAGGAGTATTTATGCTAAAATTATGTTTGTGCTTTCGGCCAAAACTTTTGACCAGTCGTACAGGCGGTTTCGATATCTACAGGAATATACCGAATATCGTAAAGTACAGGTAAGGCAAATAGAACAGGTTAAAGCACAGATAGCTCTTAAAACCGATAGCATAGGCAGGCATAAGAGTACCAAAGTAGAGGTGGTTAAGGCTAAGGAAACTGAAGCACAAAAGCTAACCAAGGATCAGCAGAAAGAAAAGGTATTCCTCACCGACTTGCAGAAAAAAGAAGGCAAACTGCGCTCCGACTTGAAACTGCAACAAAAAAAGGCGAACGACCTGAATCAAAAAATTGAACGAATTATAGCTGAGGAAATTCGCAAAGCTGAGGCACGTCGTAAGGCTGAAGAACAAAAACGTCTGGCCGATGAGCGAAAACGAAAGGCAGCTCAAACTGCTAAAAAGGACAAAGGTACAAAAGCAACCAAAGCCGAAAAGGAACAAAGTGTTGCTGAAAGTAAACCGATAACCGGTTCTGTATCGGCGCTTACCAAAGAGGAGTCGCTTATTTCAGGGAATTTTGCAGCTAACAGGGGGCGGCTTCCCTGGCCTGCTGCAAGCGGATTTATAAGCGGACATTTTGGTGTACAGGCTCATCCGGTGCTGAAACATGTTACCACCAACAACAAGGGTATTTACATCCAAACTACCGTGGGCGCTAATGCTCGGGCAGTGTTCGAAGGTACGGTTACGCAGCGGTTCTCTATTCCGGGAAGCAACAATGCCGTTATTGTACAGCATGGCGAGTACCGTACTGTTTATGCCAATCTTACTAATATTTATGTGAATGTGGGCGATAAAGTAAGTGCAAAACAATCGATCGGTCGCATATATACCGATGCAGAAAACGATAACAAAACAGAGCTTTATTTCCAGGTATGGAAAGGGCGAACACTCCAAAATCCTGAAGGCTGGGTGGCAAAATAAAAGCCCCCTAAATCCCCTTCAAGGGGACATGTAGAGTACAAACACTGAAATTATTTATATCAATGATATATGGCAAATGATATTGAAAGTCCCCTTGATGGGGATTTAGGGGGATTTCCCCAACAGGTAGATTATGGCGATAGCAACATCATTACCCTCGAAGGACTGGAGCATGTGCGCCGTCGGCCGGGGATGTATATTGGTAAATTAGGCGACGGATCTCATGCCGACGACGGAATTTATGTGCTTCTGAAAGAGGTGCTCGACAACTGTATCGATGAATACCGTATGGGTGCCGGGAAAACCGTTGAAGTTACCGTAAGGGAAGGGCACGTGGAGGTGCGGGACTACGGCCGGGGTATTCCGCTTGGTAAAATGGTGGATGCAGTTTCAATTATGAATACCGGTGGTAAATACGATTCCAAAGCATTTAAAAAATCGGTTGGGCTCAATGGGGTCGGTACAAAGGCGGTAAACGCTCTGTCGTCCGATTTTGTTGTGCAGAGCTATCGCGATGGACAAACGCGTCGCGCTGTTTTTGCCAAAGGAAAACTGATTGATGACTCTAATGTGTTGGAAGATACGAAATCGGAACGGGGAACGTACGTTTACTTCGTTCCCGATAAGGAACTTTTTACCGGATATGAATACCGCGATGAATATATCGAAACAATGCTGCGGAACTATTCTTATCTGAATACGGGTCTTACTATCGTATTTAACGGAAAAAAGATCCTTTCCAAAAATGGCTTGCTCGACCTGCTTAACGAAAACATGACCTCAGATCCCCTCTATCCGATTATCCATCTCAGGGGCGAGGATATTGAAATTGCTTTTACGCACAGCGACCAGTATGGCGAGGAGTATTACTCTTTCGTAAACGGACAGCATACCACGCAGGGTGGCACGCATCAAAGCGCTTTTCGCGAAGCAATAGGACGCACTATCAAGGAATTTTACAATAAAAATCAGGAACTTACCGACATTCGCAATGGTATTATTGCTGCCATCGCCATCAGTGTGGAAGAGCCTGTTTTCGAAAGTCAAACAAAAACAAAACTTGGTTCCCGGGATATGTCGCCGTCAGGCGGCGTTTCGGTAAGCAAATTTGTATCCGATTTTCTGAAAAAAGAGCTGGATAATTTTTTGCATCGCAATAGCGAAACTGCCGCTGTTATGCTTCAGAAAATTCAGGACTCCGAGAAGGAACGTAAGGCCATTGCCGGTGTTACCAAGCTGGCGCGCGAACGTGCCAAAAAGGTAAACCTCCATAACCGCAAACTACGCGACTGCCGTATACACTACAACGATACTCCGGGTAAGGACGAGAATAAAAACCGCCTGATAGCCGAATCGAGTATTTTTATTACTGAGGGCGACTCGGCCAGTGGATCTATCACCAAAAGCCGGGATGTAAACACGCAGGCCGTGTTTAGCTTAAGGGGTAAGCCGCTGAATAGCTACGGACTTACCAAAAAAATTGTTTACGAAAACGAAGAGTTTAACCTGCTACAGGCTGCGCTGAATATTGAGGATGGAATCGAGGGATTGAGATATAACAAGGTGATTGTTTCCACCGATGCCGATGTGGACGGAATGCACATCCGCCTGTTGCTAATCACCTTCTTCTTGCAGTTTTTCCCGGATCTTATCAAAAAAGGTCATGTTTATATCCTGCAAACGCCGCTTTTCAGGGTGCGAAACAAAAAGGAAACCTTCTATTGCTATTCGGAAGAGGAGAGGATAGCCGCCATGGCCAAACTTGGAGCCAACCCCGAGATAACCCGATTTAAAGGTCTTGGAGAAATTTCGCCCGATGAATTCAAGCATTTTATTGGTAAAGATATTCGTTTAGATCAGGTAACTCTGAAGAAAGAAGATGCGGTACAGGATTTACTTTCGTTTTATATGGGTAAAAACACCTCTGAGCGTCAGACTTTCATTATTGATAATCTTGTGATTGAAGAAGATGTTTAAACGCGAATTTAATTCGTAGCTGAGAGTTGATATGCGCGGGGGTGTCCTTTCTTTTTTTTGATGAAAATAGATTATATTTGCTGTTGTTGGAGGAACATAATAATTGAAAAAGATGCCTGTTGATACAATGATACATACCGAAGGTGTAAAATATGCCGGATCGAAACTGAAGATTATACCTTACATTGCCGGTATTTTATCTGAATTGGAAGGGGTGAAGTCTGTTTTGGATGGTTTCAGCGGCACCACGCGGGTATCGCAGGCATTTGCTCAGTTAGGTTACCACACTACGTCGAGCGACGTATCTGTATGGTCCGAGGTTTTTGCCACATGTTATCTCATGTCCACCGGGAGCGATAAGTTTTATCAGGAACTGATTGACCATCTGAACTCACTAAGTGGATATGATGGCTGGTTTACCGAATATTACGGTGCTACCGATGTTTTTCTCAAAAGACCTTTCCAGATTCATAACACCCGCAAGCTGGATGCAATCCGCGATGAAATCGATAAATTGGCATTGACTTTTGAAGATAGATGTGTGTTGCTAACCAGCCTTATCTCTGCGTTGGATTCGGTAGATAATACGCTTGGGCATTATGTGGCGTATCTATCCAAATGGTCGCCACGTTCTTTCAAGCACCTTCATTTGAAACTTCCACGCCGGTTCGAAAATACAGGCTGTAATGAAGTGGTAAGGGCTGATATCTTCGACACCATTGCCAATCGCACTTTCGACTTTGTTTATTACGACCCACCCTATGGTTCAAACAACGAAAAAATGCCTCCAAGCAGAGTGAGATATGCTTCGTATTATCATATCTGGACTACAATTATTCAAAACGACAAACCTGTATTGTTTGGTAAAGCCAATCGCCGGGAAGATACGCGCGATGCGGTTGCATGTTCGGTATTTGAGGAATTCAGACGCGATAGTCAGGGCAATTTTATTGCGATGGAAGCGATGAATAGGCTTATTAAAGAAACAAACTCAAGATATATTCTTCTGTCGTATAGTTCGGGTGGAAGGGCTACAAAACAAGAATTGCACGACATTATCTCCAACTCGGGGAAATTATTAAAAGCCGTAGAGATAGATTATAAGAAAAATGTGATGGGAAATATGCGCTGGACCAACGAATGGATAAACAGTGATGGGAAATACCATGAGTATCTATTTTTGATGGAAAAAGGGTGATTTTTTTTTCTGTAAAATAATTGCTTGTAAATATATTAGATGTTTCTATAACGAACTATTGTTTTGATAATACATAGAAAATAATTATGCCATTAAATTATTATTCCGAAGATAATTCTACAGACACGAACCCCGATTTGCATTTTATGCGTCAGGCTATTGTTGAGGCCAAAAAGGCCGGTGAACGCGATGAGGTCCCCGTGGGGGCAGTTGTGGTGTGCCAGGGCCGAATTATCGCCCGGGGACATAACCTTACCGAAACCCTTATCGACGTTACTGCACATGCCGAAATGCAGGCCATCACTGCCGCTGCTCAGTTTTTGGGTGGTAAATATCTTACAGGCTGTACACTGTACGTCACGGTGGAGCCCTGCGTGATGTGCGCCGGAGCGCTTGGTTGGTCGCAAATAGATAGGATTGTGTACGGAACTGCCGATGAAAAGCGGGGCTTTTCGCGCTTTGCGCCGCAGGCAATTCATCCCAAAACCGAAGTTGTATTCGGTATACTTGAGGATGAATGCAGTGCGCTGATGAAAGATTTTTTCAGAAAAAGAAGATAGGTGCAGTGCCCGGTTTAATATTTTAGGTCAATCACCACTAATTCTGATTGAGACCCGATACGATACTGAGGACCCCAAATACCAAGACCGGACGATACGTAGTAATGTGTATTTCCGGTTTTTTTGTAGCCATAACCCAGCTCGTACATGTTTTTTACAAACAAATTGCCCGGAAAAAACTGCCCGTTGTGCGTATGACCCGATATTTGCAAATCTACCCCGTTTTCGCGGGCTTCGTTCAGGTGGTAAGGTTGGTGATCGAGCAGAATCACAGACTTTGTTTTGTCGGTATGGTTCAATAAGTCATGTAGCTGCTTGCGGTTGGGGTTAGTTCTGTCATCGCGCCCTGCCACGTAAAAATTATCGCCGATGGAAACGACCGAATCCCGCAAGTAGGTAATTCCGGCTTTACGCAAATATTGTTCGGTGGCATTTGGCGAACCTGCATAATACTCGTGGTTTCCACTAATGGCGTAAACCCCTAAAGGTGCCTGAATGGCCGATAATTCCTCGTACATAGCCTGATCAATCAGTGGTTGTATTGATCTGTCGGACACATCACCCGCAAGCAATACAATATCCGGTTTCTGATCATTTATTAACCGTACATATTTTTGTAATCTTTTTTTGTCGATGGATACGCCTAAATGTATATCACTGGCTGCAACTATCCTCACCGTTTTTCCCTGTTGTGGTTTGTCGGTTTGCAGGTGCAGGTGTACAATTGCCGGATGGTTGAATTTATAATTTCCTACAATCATAGCTATGGTGCTTATACCTAATGTTGCTACAAAAGCCCACAAGCGAACCGACTGCATACCTGCCGGTGCAAAATGAAAAACAAGGTTTAATATCCGGGCTATATCTACCAATAAAAAAGATAGAAGCAAATACAGCATAATAATCAGGTAAGTAAACCCTGCAAAGGTTACAGCCTTGGCCACGATGGGTGGAAAGGAACCCGATGCCAGCAGTCCGGTTAGCATGGCTGCAAATAATAAAACATTAAGCGCCACATACCAGATACCTAAATTGCCTGCAGGCTGAAGGGCTTGCCAGCCTCTGAGGGTAACGTAGCCCGACATCAGAGCCATAATGGCAAATGCCATCAGAAAAAATCCAATCTTCATAATTATATTTTAAATTTTTAAAAACAACAGCAATTTAAACATTCAGAAGCGAATAATGTTTTTAATGGTAACACATTTTAAGTCAGAATGTCTGATAAAACGCATCTCCTTTGTTTTAAAATGCCATCTTTTATTTCCATCAGAGTGGAATAAGGTTCCAAAAATAGCTCTAAATTTGCAGATACAAAATAAATAATTCAGAATATGGATGATAAGATAAAAAAACTGGTACTGGCTGTACAGCGTACCGAGGTTACCGAACACCTTATTTATATGAGACTTTCGCAGGGATGTAAAGATGCCAACAATGCAGAAGTGCTACGTAAAATAGGAATGCAGGAAAAAGGGCATGCCCGCTTTTGGCAAAACATATCGGGAGAAGAGGTAAAACCGGATATGTGGCGTGTAAGGCGTACGGTGCTGCTGGCCAACTTGCTCGGATTATCTTTTGTGCTCAAACTTATGGAAAAGCGCGAAGGTACTGGCTCGCGGGCTTATGAGCATCTTGCGGCTTATTTCCCCGAAGCGGCCGATTTTTCAAAAGAAGAGCTTGAGCACGAAAGCCGCTTGCTCAATATGCTCGACGAGGAAAGCCTGCAATACGTTGGTTCCATTGTACTTGGACTTAATGATGCCCTGGTGGAGCTTACAGGTGCGCTGGCGGGCTTCACACTGGCACTAAGCGATAATAAAATTATTTCCCTCGTAGGGCTTGTTACGGGCATTTCTGCGGCCTTATCTATGGCTGCGTCGGACTATTTGTCGTCCAAGGCCGAAAACGACCCCAGAGCTAAAAAATCGGCTTTGTATACCGGGCTGGCATATCTTATTACGGTGGTGTTACTTATTTCGCCTTTTTTGTTGCTCGGTAGTAAATTTTTGGCACTTGGTATTACTTTAGCCACGGCGGTATTGATTATCTTTTGCTTCAATTTTTATATTTCCACAGCCAAAGATTTGAATTTTAAAGCGAGGTTTTTCGAAATGAGCTTTATCAGCCTGGGAGTGGCTGCTTTCTCGTTTTTTGTGGGATATGCGCTGAAAGCAATTTTGGGTGTTGACGTATAATTTTATAAACAAGTGAAATTATTCCACATCATCTTGCGGTGTGATTTCTTTCTCACCTTTACGGTAATAATAAACCAGTCCGAACTGACGGCATTTTTGTAGCTTCGAATAGGGTTTTTCGTCTTTGTAGCGTGCTTCTACCTGATTCCAGATATCCAGAATAACGCTGTCGCCTTTTTCGCGTATGGATACCAGCTCTTCCCAGGTGCGGTTGGTGGTGTTTTGATGGAGTTTTTGTGTGGATTTGTATTCTTTAAATACTTCGTAATGCACCTGAACTTTAGCAATGGCCGGATTGTAGATGGGCAATCCACCGTTACGTACCCTTTCGTTTTCTCCATCGATAATACTTTTTCCCCATTGTAACAAGGCGCCTTCGGTGGTTAAGTCGGGAACGGTGTGAATGTTGGGATCCAGATGATAAAAGATTTTGTGCTCTTTTTTGATGTCGCCCCGGATAACCGAAAGGTTTAATACCTGAATAAAATGCGAAATATAAAGGCGGGCATTGTGTACAATTTGCTGATACCGCTTGTTGGCCGATATCTGGTTGTCGAGGCATTGCTGGTAGTGAATCAGCTGTTTCTCAAAAACAGTGAGATATGCTCTGGCTTCGTTGATGGTTTTGAAAGAGATAACCTGACTTGAAAACTCTTGTTTGTCGGCCATTTGTATGGCTGTTTGTAAAGCTCTTAACCGAGCCTGGTCAGTATTGGGTAATCGACGATAGGGCATAAATAATATTTTTTTTATGTTCCCGGTTTTTGAAATATTGAAACCGGAAAAAATTCAACTCAAAAACAAAATTCGCTCTTTAAAATTTTTTGTCGACCACAAAGATAAAAAATTAATCGTTTCTTGACATTAATTTTTCGGCTAATTTTCTCAATTCTTGCTTTTTATTCTTATCAATACTGATTTTTTCGAGATTTGCGATGGCCTTTTCATAGAAAAAAGACATCTTGTCTTCGCAAATTTTTTTCGCGCCAAGGATATTGTACAATTCTGTTACTGCCGATATTTTCTTCTCCGGGTTGCCGGAGTTATTGGCAAGCCAGTATTTTAGTTGTTCAAGATTTTCGCCTTTGGCTACATTGAGAGCCTGTATCAGCAGGTAGGTTTTTTTATTACACAGGATGTCGCCACCAATTTTTTTTCCGAAGGTAAGTTCATTGCCATATACATCAAGCAGGTCGTCTTTGAGCTGAAAAGCCAGACCGATATGGATGCCGAATAGGTAAAGCTCACGTGCATCTTCGGGTTTTGCGCCTCCGGTTATGGCTCCTGTTTGCATGGCGCAACCCAATAATACTGCTGTTTTCAAGCGTATCATTTCCAGGTATTCTTCGGCGGTTACATCGTTTCTTTGTTCAAAATCCACATCGTATTGCTGTCCTTCGCATATTTCGGTAGCTGTGTCCGAAAAAATGGTAAGTACCTCTTTCAGGTATTTTTCAGGGGTTTGAGCTATGAGTTGATAGGCGGCTATTTGCATCACATCGCCCGAGAGGATGGCCGTGTTGTCGTTCCACTTTATATGTACGGTAGGTTTTCCTCTGCGTAAGGGAGCCTTGTCCATTATGTCGTCGTGCAGCAGGGTGAAGTTGTGAAACACTTCAATGCCCAGCGCAGGAGCTATGGCTGGTTGAATATCGTCGGTAAACAGGTTGCAGGCCATTAGCGTAAGTGCCGGGCGTATGCGTTTACCGCATAGCGAGAGCACATAGCCTATTGGTTCGTAAAGTCCCCGGGGCTCTTTGCTCCAGTTTAGTTTGGCTATCTCCTGATTTACAATTGTGGTAATCTCGTCAAACGTTTTCATTGTATGTAATTAAACTATTGATGAATAAGATGCTTTTTTGCATTGGCGCACCGAAAAAAACATTTTTTATATCAAACACTCGTTACCGATAGCTCATTTTCAATAATCTCAGTCATAACATCCTTGATGTCGAGCCCGGCTGCACGTACTTGCTGCGGTATGAAACTGGTGCTGGTCATTCCCGGTGTGGTATTTACTTCCAGCAGATTAATTACGTCTCCTTCGGTGATGATATAATCTATCCTCACAATACCTTTGCATCCCAAAATATCGTAAATAGCAGCAGTAAGTTGTTGTACACGCCCGGTAAGTTTTTCGCTCAGGCGTGCCGGGGTAATTTCCTGTACCTGTCCTTTGTATTTGGCATCGTAATCGAAAAATTCATTTTCAGGCACCACCTCAGTTACGGGCAATACCACGGTTTTGTCTTTAGTTTTATACATACCGCAGGTTATTTCGGTACCCTGCATATAGGCTTCTATCATTACTTCATCGCCTTCGGCAAATGCTTTGGCTATAGCCGGCTGTACGTCCTGCGCTGATTTTACTTTGGTAACTCCAAAACTGCTGCCACCTACGTTAGGTTTTACGAAGCACGGAAATCCGGTTTTCTGTTCAAGTTCTTCGCTGCCGATAGTCTGCCCTTTGCGCAACATTACCGATTCCGACACTTTTACACCGAAACCTTTCAAATACTGGTTGCAGGTAAACTTGTTGAAGGTAATGGCGGCGGCCAGAACGCCACAGCAAGAGTAGGGTAGTCCAATCAAATCAAAATATCCCTGAAGAATACCATTTTCGCCCGGGGTGCCGTGTATGGTTATGTAAGCAAAGTCAAAAACTGTTTTATTGCCGTTGCGTGTAAAGCTAAAATCGTTTTTATCTAACGGAATTTTTTCGTCATCAGACCATTCTACCTGCCACGTTTTGCCTACAATGGTTACGATATACACGTTGTAACGTTCCTTGTCCATAAAGGAGTAAATACCTGCAGCACTTTTAAGCGAAACTACTACTTCCGACGAATCGCCACCGGCAACGATTGCTATGTTTTTTTTCATACTTTTAAAAGTCCCTCTAACCTCCCCAAAGGCAGGCTCTCCGACTGATTGAGGTGATGTCGGATTTATTAATCATTTCCTTGTGTGAGTAACCTTACCCATACTCGTTTCATAAAACAAAACCCCGCATTTGTGCCGGGGCAATAATTGGTATGTTTGAAATTTAATTTTATTGCTTATCCACATTAGTCAAGACACCTATTCGTTTCAAAAAATATGTGCCATTGTTAGCAAGGTAAACATATATTAAAACCACAATAGGCACAATAGAAAGAAAACTTATGTTCAAACATGTAATATAGAGTATAATAGGCAAATGCCTATCGGCATTTAAATTTAAATAAACTGTAAAGTGTTAATCAACAAATCCTTGTTCTAATGTGTTTGTTGAGGTTAAAATCTTATAGCTCAACCGAAAGGGATAAGCAGTTTAATTTTTTTTATGTTCGCTTATTTGTTGCTTGTTCTCTGGTGTTTACAGTCCCAAATGTTCTTTTCCGTATTGTCGCCACATATCGATAAGATCCTGCATATCTTTGGGCAATTCGCTCTCGAAGTGCATGTATTCACCAGTAGAGGGGTGTACAAATCCCAGTGTTTTGGCATGCAAAGCTTGCCGCGGACATGTAAAAAAACAATTCTTTACAAAAAGTTTATAATATGCCGATGTTGACCCTCTCAGTATCACATTACCACCATAGCGTTCGTCATTAAACAGCGTATGTCCGATGTGTTTCATGTGTACGCGTATCTGATGCGTTCTGCCGGTTTCGAGCCTGCACTCAACCAATGTTACATAGCCTAAACGTTCCAGTACCTTATAATGCGTTACAGCATGCTTGGCAAAAGGGTTTTCTCCCTCCGGGAAAACGGTGAATTGCATCCTGTCGCTCGGGTTGCGCGCCAAATCGCCCCGGATGGTGCCTTCGTTTTCTTTTACATTGCCCCATACAAGTGCCTGATAGCGGCGTTGTGTGGTTTTTTCAAAAAACTGACGCCCCAGATGCGTTTTGGCATTTTCGTTTTTTGCCAGTAATAGTAAGCCCGAAGTGTCTTTATCAATACGATGAACCAGCCCTATTCGCGGGTCGTTGAAGTCGAACCGCGGGTCGCCTTGCAGGTGCCATGCCACAGCGTTGAGCAAAGTACCGTCGAAGTTGCCAAAACCGGGGTGTACTACCAGTCCGGGTTGCTTATTAACCAGTAAGATGTCCTCATCTTCGTATACAATATTGATGGGGATATTCTGGGGTATAATTTCGAAATGGCTGGGAGGATAGGCCAGCATAATGGTGATAATATCGAAAGGTTTCACGCGGTAATTTGATTTTACCGGTTTGTCGTTTACCCTGATATTGCCTACGTCAGCAGCCTCCTGTATGCGGTTACGCGATATTTTGGACATGTAGTTGACAAGGTACTTGTCAATTCGTACCAAAGCCTGACCTTTGTCTACTACAAAGCGGTAGTGTTCAAAGAGTTCCTGGCCGTCACTTAGTTCCTCGATATCTTCGTCTTCAATTTCTTCTATATAGTCTTCGTTCACAGTTAGATTGATTTTTCAAAAAAATTTGTCAGAATTAACCTCTTGTTATTCAATATTTAGATGCGATATAACAGATGAAAGATTGTTTTTTTTTCAGTTCGAATCAGAAAAATTCTTCTTCCGGGTCGGCCTGACTTTTTTCTTCAGTTTCGTCTTCGTCAAAAGTCTTGTTGAGTAAGGATTTATCTTTGGAAAGCCATACGTCTATTCTGGTGCCTGCTGCTACCGATTTGCCGGCACCCGGTTTTTGTCTGTATATTACATAGTCACTTTCGTTGCCATTGGGCTCTACGTCGTATTCTACAGCGCCTATTACAACCGATGCCGATAAAGCAGCCTGACGACCCTCGTCAAGCGTGAGCCCCTTAAGTCCGGGAACAGCCACGGATTCGCCTTCGCCCAGGCCGCTGCCTACTACCAGTACTACTGAGCTACCTTCGGGTATGCGGGTACCGGGTTGTATGGTTTTGCCAAGGTATTTTACCGAAATTACAAGGTCTTTATATTCCGACGGTGCACTTTCGACACTGCTTACGTTGATGCCTATGGCACGCAACATGGCATCTGCCTGGCGGTACGATACATCATCAACATCGGGCAAAGGAATCTTTCGTACCTGCATAGAGTTGATAATCAGATATATAGGTCGGTTTCTTTTAACGGTGGAGTTGGCAGCCGGAATTTGTTCAATAACAGTGCCCAGTTTCTTACCCTTGATGTACACCGAGTCAATTACCTGAGGGTATAAATCATGTCCGGCAAGCATTTGCTGGGCCTCTTCAAGGTAAAGACCTTTGAGTTCGGGAACGGTTTCGGATTCGCCGTGGTGTGTGTAAAAATCAATGGCAATTAACGCTATCCATGCCAGAGCGACAAAGATAACACCAGCTAACAGCACGCGTTTGAGTATGTAACCTCCTGTACTTTCTTTCCAGAATTTTTTTAAATCCATATTTTGAGTCTGGTTTATTGGTTTAATGGTTAATTTATTGTGTTTCCCGAAATAAAGAGCCTATAGATTAGGAAAAAGCGGGAGCAATTGTCCAATTTATAGTTCATCTATTCAGTGAATTAACCAAAATCTAAATCCGCATTCAAAAATAGTGAAAAAATTGGTCAAAAGAGGTATATAAACAAAAAAAGTAAAAACTTCAACAGGAGCTTTTACTTTTTTTATGCTGTTTGATGCAGAATGATTACCCTTTGTGGCGTCCTTCATCGGCAACGGTGAGTTTTGATCTACCTTTGGCACGACGGGCTGCTAATACTCGGCGACCGTTGGCAGTTGCCATTCTTTCACGGAAACCGTGTTTGTTCCTTCTTTTTCTCTGCGAAGGTTGGAATGTCCTTTTCATTGCTTATCTTGTTTTTATTGTTATTTTTCGATATTTGGGATTCGGGACTGCAAAATTAGAGGTTTTTTTTGAACTGGCAAATTGTTGATAACTTTTTCTTTGTGTTTTTTTTTACCAACCAGCCTTCTTCTGTTTTGGCTCTACAGCGTAATGCAATTTTTAAATTTTGGAGTTTTATCAAAAAGCATCTATATTTTTTTAAATAAATATTTGATTATGATTGATTTATGGTTGTTTTTATAATATTGGTTATACTTAAATTGGTTTATGGTCAATTATAATGGATATTAAAAATACTTAGCGTGTTTTTTGATAGAACTTTACCCAATCGATTGTCATCGAGGTAGGAAAAATCGAATTGTCGACCTTGCCTCCCAAATTTCCACCGATGGCCACATTGAAAATTAAATAGGCTGGTTTGTCGAACGGCCAGTTTGCGGCATTTTTTGGTTCCGGATTATAATGATACACCTTTTTTCCATCTACAAAAAACGTAATATAATCGGGAGTCCACTCCATGGCATAGATGTGATATTTGTCGTAAGGGCGTTCTATCCTGATGGTGCTGGTGTAAGGAGTGGCTCCATAGCCCGATGGATTGTGTATAGAAGTAAGTACAATGCCTGAATTGTTGCCCACATGTTCCATGATGTCCAGCTCGCCGCAGGCAGGCCAACCTACCTGGTCGATATTATTACCCAGCATCCAAAGGGCTGGCCATGTACCCTTGCCGGCAGGTAGTTTGGCCTTAATTTCGACATAGCCGTAGGTGAAAATCCGTTTGTTTTCGGTTATCATACGCGCCGAGGTATATTCACCGTTTTGGTAGCGGGCTGTGAGGATAAGTTTGCCACCTTTTTGTTCTGCATTTTCACCTTTGGTATAACGTTGTAATTCGTTATTAACCCACCCTGGAGGTGCCACTTCGTGAGTCCAGGAGCTGGTATCAATTTGCTGTTTCGAGAAATTGTCCTGCCATACAAGTTTATAGCCTTTACGGGCTTGTATGTTAGTCGTTGAAATCAGGATGAGCAACATCAATACAACCATTAAATTTTGTTTTTTCATTTTCATTTGATTTAATTAAAAAAAACACGAAAGCATCAGTTAATTCAATTCTTTTATATAATGATTCCCAAACCGGTCAATAACTTCGACTTTGATTTTGGCATCGGGATTTTCGGGTGTAGCTTTAAACAAATGTTGCGTTTGTCCAACACTTAACCACGCATGTTTTTTGTTTTTTCCCGGTTTATAGAGCTCTGCGGCATAAGGATCTTCGCCCCAATAGCGAAGCATTTCGCCTTTGAGTACGCCATTTTCGTACCAATATACTTTCCAAAGTGGGTCGTAATTGTAAACATTAGCTATAAAGCAATCGGGGTATGCGGTGTCGGTTCCTGTTTTATATAGTTTGAATTGCTCGGTTTTGTTTTGGTTCACACCTTTAAAGTACCAGGTCAGGCTATCACCGTTTACCTCGTAAACGGTATAGCTTTTGGGCGCACCATCCGTACAAACTTCGCCTTGCCACCAGGCACCGCAGGCAGCAGCATGTACGTGTTCGCTGATATGGGGTGCGGCCTGTGTGTACCATTGGGTATGACTATGGCCGGCCAGAATATGCGTGTTGTAAGGCGATAGTATTTTATATAATGCTTCGCGGTTTAATACTGAATTCGACATTTCGGTGGCAAAGCTCCCGGCTTTTTCAGACTCACCGTAAATGGTAGGTATGTGCATGGTAACGATTACTGTGCTTCCGGGTTTTACCCACTGTAAGTCTTGCTCTAACCATTGTAGTTGGTTTTCGTCGATATATCCGATATAGCGATACGAAAATCCGTAATAGAACACATTTTTGAGTACTACATAATGGATATTACCTACGTTGAACGAGTAATGCGTGGGACCAAATGCAGCCGAAAAAGATTGGGCTGACAGCTCGTTGGAACGGTTGTTATAATCCATGTCATGATTGCCTATTGCCTGATAAAAAGGCACTTTCAAAGGAGCAATAACCTGTTTGTATGTATCGAAAAAATTCAACCGGTCGAATACATTGTCGCCAGCACTGATGGCATGCACCGGTATATCGGCCGGAAACTCAGCGATGGTTTTATTTACCTCGGCCACAACTTCTTTTAGCTGGTCAAATTCATCCAAATCAAGTACCTGAGGATCGGCCCATAGAATAAAGGCGTGTTTCCATTGCGATTTTTCGGATTTTCGGATTTGAAAAATTACTTGTTGGTTTTTCAGGCTGTGATTAATTTTCTCGAAAAATACAGGGATGCTGTTTTGTATTGGCGACTCGTAGCCAGAGGGTAAACTGTAATAAACATAGTTACTGTTTTCGGAAGTATTCAGCCTGAATTTTCCGTTTTTATCGGTCAGCACTATGTTTTTGCCATCAGTTATCTGAATTGAAGGCACGGGTTTACCATCGGCTATAACTTTCCCTGTTACCAGTACCTCCTGGGCTGCAAAGATATTTAGCCCTAATAAAATCGACAGAATCAGCGAGTAAAGTTTTTTCATTTTGTATAATGTGTTTGATAGTTTTGAATAAATCCGGCAATGTAGGCCGCCTGAAGTTTCCGGTACACTGTGGTGTAATGCACGTGATCGATGTAAGCATCGAGCGGGAACTTTGCAGAAAAAGCATAAAGGTCAATAACGGGGATGTTTTTTGATTTAAAAACGCTGTCAGCCAAAGAATTATAGGCGAGCACATCTTTGTTGAACCGATGAAACGAATGACTTTTGGCGTTGTGAATTGAGTCGTTTACGGGAGTGCTGTTTACCCATATCAACTGGGTTTTTAGCTTCTTTGCCAGATTATATATTTTGTTCAGGTTGTGTTTATATTCGTCAATGTCAATTTGAACCTTGCCCGTTTGCGGGTTTGTTTTAATGTCGTGCAGTCCGCAATTGACCAACAGAATATCCTCACTGAATGTATGACTGGCGTATAACTTTTCCATATATTGCACCACCATACGGGAGTCGCCGCCATTGGCTCCAGCAGGATTGTCCAGATTTTTCATGGATTGGCCCTCGTCGCGTTTTCGGTCGTATTCATATTTCCCATCTAAAAAGGTTTCCAAATATGGTCCGTAAAAAATTGAAATGCTATCGCCAATCACAAACAGTTTGGGTTTGTAATTAGAAAAAGAAAGCAGGGCGAAAGCCAGAATTAATAGAATTATACTTTTTGTTTTATTCATGGGAAAAGTTTTTTTGTATTATCCGGTTAATCTGTAGTGCAATTTCCTGATACCCTTTTACGGTGTAATGCACCCCATCGCTGGTCAGTTTGTTGCGGTAAGGATACATAAATTTGAAAATATTCAGAAACAAAATATCTTTCTCTTTCGCAGTTTTCCCCATCCGCGGAACAAGCATTTTTAGCCGACCATTCATACCCTTGTATTTTTCAGTCAGAACAGAGTCGTCGGCAGCAGGAGGCGGCGAAACAAGCAGAATGTGAGTTTGGCTATTTTCCGGAAAAACAGCCCTTATTTCTTCTAATAACCGATTCCAATTGCTTATACTTTCGTTGGTTTTTCCGTCGAAAACGGCTTTACAATCATTTGTCCCCAACAGAACCAATATTACATCAATTTTGCCAAGCTGGTCGTTACCGCGTCGAATATAGCTTTTGATATTCCTGAGTGTATTCAAGGTATCCCGATCGTTATTTTTAAAACCAATGGTGTTGCCGGATATCGAAAGATTGCAGAAATGATCGTTGGGTCGTAGTTTCTTGAGCTGATTTACCCAGCCTATATCCATCGCGCCATGAGAATCGCCCAATACAAGAAAATTTCCAGCTTGAGAAACAGTACATATCAGCAAGAAGAAAGCAGAAAACATAAAGTGTTTCAGCATGTTTATTTACTTTAAAAAGGTTAGCGTAAATGTAGCCTTTTTGTTTTTAGGCCATTGCAAATATACCGATTCGGTTTTGGATTCACAGCGGTTCAGGAGAATAGCTTTACCATTAAGTTTCATATTTTTTATTTTTTTAGTCGAATGGATTTTAAGCTGTATTGTTCTGATGTTGCTCATTCCTTTGTACGAACCCGTAAAAGGAAAAATGATAAAAGTTTCGTTATTCACTTTACCATTTATTAACTGCATTTTTGTTTTAGCTATTTCACCATGCAGATAAGCATTGCTTCGTCCGTCGTCTTCGATAAGGGTGAATTCGCCATTGGCACCGGGATAAATATGTACAATCAGGGTATCGTTGGTGCCTTTTTCAATGGATGAAGCGTACCTGCGCATAGGAATAATTGAACCCTGACGTACAAACAAGGGAATTTCGCCAATAGGTGCCGATACATCAATTTTGCTGCCTCCATGAATGGTTTGGTCTGTCCAGTAATTAATCCAGTTTCCTGTCGGCAAATTCACCGTTCTGCTGTTGGCCGATTGCTTATAAACAGGAGCTACGAGAAACGCATGGCCAAATAAATAATCGAAAGTATTTTCAGGTAAAGCCTGCATCATCTGCTGCCCATTGAGCCGTACCCGGTGAGCGCATGAGTAGATGTAGGGGAAGAGTTCCATACGCAGATGAGTGTATTTTCTGAACAAAGAGTCGGCTCGCTCAGAAAGCAAATATGCCATGTTTGAAGTAGGGTTTTCGGGCTGAGAGAACACTTCTACAATCGGGGTGAAAATTGAAAACTGTAACCAGCGTATATAAAGTTCTTCGTCTAATTTATCAGTTTTCCCCATATCGAATCCCCCCAAATCATTTGTCAGAAAAGGGATGCTGCTGCTTGGTTTCTGAGGGTCGGTAAACATTGATATATTTTCTTTCAAAGCCACCGGCGGCACCCACGAATTAAATTCTTTTGTTGGGTTTACCACGTCCCAATCGGTACGCGTGTCATCAGTCCATTTGGCGGGATATCGCTTGTATCCTTCGCGCTCTTGTCCGCCTGTGTGCGAAAGAATAAATCCGCGTCCTTCGGTTTCATTGCCCATTTCCTGCGAAATTTCAAACATAGCCTTGCAAACCTCAATGGCAGAGGTACGATCCAGCTTCAGAAAATCGGCCCCTTCATCAAAAAAAGTTTTCATCTTCTGCTTAAAATAGGCTACGGCTTGTGGATTGTTGAAATCGATGTTGCCACACAAAGTGCCTTTGTTTTTACCTTCGGCTTGATGCATGGCCGTGGTGGTGCTGTAATTGTGCCATGGATTATGCTCTACATATTTATTCCTGAAAAATCCTTTTTCATCAAAATCCCTGAAAGCAGTTTCATTTCCGGTTTCAAAGATGCAATCCCAAATCCAGAAACCACCTTTGATATTGCGTTTTTGCATGAAATCCCACATGGCTTTGCGATTAGGAAATTCCACAGTATCTGCCACAAAATCGATATATTTTGCAGGGCCGCTTCCTTTATTGCCAAAGCTCCAGAACCATGAATCAATCCAATATGCGTCAATAGGATAATCGTGCGAAATAATTTCATTAATCCTTGAGATGGTTTGTTGCTGGTTGGTATAGCCGCCATATAACACCCCAAATGCCCATGCCGGAGGTAGCACCACATTGCTGTCGGCTGGTTGGGGGATGTTGTTTGAAAATAGAGGACATGATAAACCAATAAATAGCAAACAGACAATAAAAAATGATCGAGAAAAAGTTATTACTATCATAACGAAATGTGCTGAAAAATTAACTCAACCGGCAAACCCGGTTGAGTCTGTAAAAAAAACTAATACCAAGTCAATCCCATGACTTACCAATTATTTATTTGAGAATACTCCGCAATCAATCAGAATAATGTATGGTTCATTACGTACGTTTTTGCTGAGAATGATAACTTGGATTGATTCCTAAATCTGTGAATTGAATCAAAAGAAATTCTCCCCCAACTCCTTCCTTTGTTTTGGGGAGGAGCTTTCACCCTGATTAAGGATGATGAGGGAGAAAACTATCCGTTTCGATTAGGTAAAACCTTGAGTAAAAACAACCGAATACATACTATTTCAATATCCACATGACATTGTTCGGATCATCCGAACCATTCCATTGTCTTTTGAGTGCAATTATTAGATTATCAAGATTGTAGCTGTATTCAGAATCTGGATACATATTGCGTTTAGGAAATCCACCACCAACACCAGTGTTCAAGTTAGTCGCTTCATTATACGGGAGATCTGGATAATTATTAAGAAGGTAATTAAATGATTCGTATTGAGGCTGCATAAATCCTGCCAAGTAACGCTGCATCCAAATCTGCTTGAGTTGTTCGTCCGGAGTTGTAGCAAAGGCTGCATCACCTGTAAAATAATTATCTATGTAGGTTTGTGTGATAGGTTTTGTATGAGCTTTGGATGCATCGGTTGCCATATAAAAACTCAAAGATGCTTTAACTCCACTCTCATAATAATCTTTGGCTGTTCCTGTTGTAATCCACCCTCTTATCCTAGCTTCTGCTAAAGCGAATTGTTGTTCGACATAGCCCATTACCACCCGAGGTTCAGATGCTTTTACATCGTAGTACCTTCCATTAACCAACGAAAAAAGTTTTCTTTGATTATTATCCGCCTGAATTTGGTTAAAAGGAGCCACCACGTCCATACCATTGTAAGCTGCCATATCTCCTTCTGTATATCCTGCAGAAATTTTAGCAGGGGCTGGATCAGCGAAATAAAACAACCTATAGTCATTCAACCGTTTGAGGTTATTTACCACAAAATCACTTACGCATTGTGTATTGTAATATAAGTTACGTGCTCCATATACAGGGTGGTTTTGAACATCGTTGTATACCAAGCCAAGATATGTTCCGGGATCAAGTAAAAAGCCTGAAGAAACAATGGATTGGAAACGATTTTTTACATCTAATGAGGCCACATCGGTTTTTTTGCTTAGAGCAATTAAAACTCTTAAAGTGAAAGCATTGACCGCCTTGCGCCATTTCTTAGCATCACCGGCAAAAGGTGTGGGATCTCCATCAAAATTAATTCCTTTGGCAAAGAGGGCTTCTGCTTCTTTTAGCTCGTTTAAGACACCCAATACAACAGTTTCTTGCGTATCGTATTGGGGTTTGTAGTTTCCTTGGCTTGCCAATCCAGCTTCTGAATAGGGGATATCTCCTAAGGATATTGTAGCATTCCAGAAAGTCATAGCGCGTGAGAATTTGGCTATTGCCTGATACGATTCCTTTTGAGGATTCCCCTCAGCCATTTCAAGCATTTTATTGATTGTCTGAACCGAGGTAAAACTGAAATAACCTTTTCCCACCTGATTATATTGAGAAACAGTTAAACCATATGCACTACCCTGATATTTAGGTAAAAAATATTGACTAAGGTAGGCTGAGGCATCAGCACCACCGTATTTGACCATCCCAAGAATAACATTTGTAGCCAACATGGAAGGAGAAGCGGTTGTTACAGTATTTGGATTGGTGTTTAATTCATCAAAGTTATCGGTGCACCCCATTAGAAATATGCCTAAGATAATGGCTACTAAAATATTATATTTTTTTATTTTTTTCATGACGTTTTCAAATGTTAATAGTTAAAAATCTAATTTTACATTAAAGCCAACATATCGTTGTGATGGATCAGCAAAGTTTTCAACTCCTCCATCTGGATCAGAGTATTTAAAGTCTTTTGCCCACATAAATACATTTTGGCCAATTATTGATATACTGGCACTTTTTAACTTTACTTTGTTGATTAATGTAGTGGGTAGATCGTAGGTTAATGATACTTCACGAATTTTCAAGAAAGTTCCATCGAAAATTTCTGGAGGTGACGGGTTTCCGCCCCAGGCAATACTTTTGTGATAATTTTGAATATAAGTTCTGTATGTAGTAGCTACATCATTGGTTGCATATACACGTGTATCAGTAAGAATGTTTCCATTCGCATCAAATGTAGCTGCCCCAGATACAATTTTCACACCATCTCCTACATAATGTCCAACAGTATTATCTTTTGCATCTAAAACACGTATAGCATCATTTGCTGGATCGATATGGTTGCCTGTATTCCAAAGATACATAGAAGTATAGGACGTAATAAGACCACCAACCCGACCATCAATACTAATATTAAATTTGAAATTTTTATAGCTGACGGAATTTGTAAGCCCCCATATCCAGTCAGGATCTGAAAAACCAAAACTGGACGTATAAGATGAATACTGCGGTATTCCGTTAATGTGAATAATTTCGCCTTCTGCATTTTTAAGGTAATCCTGACTTACAAAAACATCCGTTCTCTTCCCTACGCCAACCCAGGGTTTTGTAACATTGGTTGTGTATAATGGGTCAATTTTGGTATAATATTGAGCATCTTTTGACCAGTTAGCCATTATATCCCACTTCAATTTTTTGGTGCGAATTGGCGTCCCTTTTAAACTTAGTTCAAAACCCTTGCGCGTTCTTTCCTCGTCGGAATTTCTATAAATTGCGCTATAACCAGAAGACGGTGCAATGGATGATGATACAATGTAATCGTACCCTTTTTTCTCATAATAGGCGATATCGAACGAAACTCGGTTTTTCATCAGATTGATGTTGGATCCAATTTCAAGGGTAGTGGCTGCCTGCGGGAGTAAATCGGTTGGACGATATGTGGTTGGTGCATAAGCTGCTGAAAGTGTACCCCAGGCCGGATTAGTAATGCCAAGAACTGTATTGATGGCATATGGATTTGCCGGTACTTTTACTGATGTCCATGATCCTCTGAGTTTCCATAGAGAAAGCCAGTCGTATTTTTTAAGCAACTCAGAAGCAATAAAACTACCTGATAAGGACGGATAAAGATATGATCTTGTGGATGATGGTAAAGTAGAAACCCAATCGTTTCTGATGGTACCATCCATAAAAAGAATATTTTTCCAAGATACACTTCCCTTTCCATAAGCACTATTTGTTTGACGGCGTATTAGAACTTCCCCTGCAGTTTTAGGGTTTACCGATGCATTTAAAGAGAAATAACCTGGAATTGACAATCCGCCTTGTGTGAAACTATACACGCTTTCATCGCGTTTGATGGAAGTGCTGATTCCTGCCAAAGCATCAATAGTGAAATCTTTGATGGTTTTATTGTACATCAGGATACCGTCTGAGTTAAGACTGTAACCCCGATCAATACCTACATTGTATGAGCCTTTTAAGGATTCTCCCCAAACTTCTATTCCGGCTATGGAGGCGGTGCCTGCACTCTGATAGTTCCCTTTGGATACCTTTATTTCACTTCGTACACTATAAGTGTCATATCCAACACGAACAAGTGCTTTTAGTTCAGGTGAGATGTCATAATTCACTGTAACATTCCCGTTAAAAATATCGCGGTTAAAGCCATTTGTGCGTTCGTAGCGGTCGAAATATGCATTCTGTACATCAGCAGAATAGGAGTTGTTTTGTGATTCGTTCGGTACTAACCAGTAGTCCTTGTAATCACGAATATCATAGTCAATGGTGCCTCTGATAAGAAGTGAGTACATAGGGTCGTAAGCCTTGTAACCTCCAAATCCCTTGTTTGGTGTACTCTGTTTGTTATAAGTCAGGTTTGATGTAATCTGCATTTTCTTAAACTTCATTTCACCGCCTGTAGAAAAAGTAATTTTATCAAACATCGAGTTTGGATATATTCCTTTATTTTCAACCCATGATGCAGAGGTACGGAAACTGCCATTTTCTCCTTGTTGTGTAATACTTAAGTTATTGTTCAATACATATCCTTGTTCAAGGAAATTTTTAAAGTTGTCTTTCCCTTTTGCCAGATAAGGTGTGGGAGTTTGTCCCCATCCTTTTGTGACAGGATCCCATTGATAAACCAACTGACCCTCAAATGGTTGTCCAAATGAATAGACGGCATTTCTGGTAACTTCATAAGAGCCATCTGAACGTTGTGTGAATGTACGACCAAATTTTGACTGTACTTCCGGGAGAGCAACAAAACCTGCATTGAACATTGTAGAACTGTTGAAGCTTACGGAAAGGCCGCTCTTTTTCAATCCTTTTTTCGTTGTAATCATAATCGCACCCGAACCTCCATTAGCGCCGTAAAGAGCTGAAGCGGTAGCTCCTTTTAGTACACTCACGGATTCAATATCGTCGGCAGGAACATCTCTGAGTCGCATGTTTCCATAAGGAACACCATCCACAACAAGCAAAGGCGTTTCACCACGAAGCACTAAACTGGACTCGTCGGTAAATTCAGTTGTATTCATAACTCGAAGACCAGAAACCTGACCACTTAACGAGGTCGCCATGTCAACACCTTTAACGGTTTGCAAACCTTCCCCTTTTACAGCTTGTACTGAGTATCCCAGGGCTTTTTCTTCCCGTTTGATACCCAGAGCTGTTACTACTATTTCTGAAAGATTCTTTACGTCTTCGCTTAGTTTGATATTCAGGATTTTTTGCGATCCTGCTTTGAGTTCAACGGTTTGATATCCGATGTACGAAATTACCAGGGTTGCATCTGGCGACGCTTCAATACTGAAAGCTCCGTCGTAGTTTGTGATGGTTCCTTTTTTTGAGTTTTTTTCTACTACCGTAGCTCCGATTATAGCTACACCATTCATGTCGGTAACTGTTCCGCTGATTCTGGATGTTTCGTTGCTTTCTTTATCGGGGCGTGCCATAAGAACAATCAGGTTGGTGTCTTCTACTTTGTAATTAATTTCGGTGTTTTGAAGCACTACTCTCATTACTTCGTTGATTCCGGCATTTTTTACTTGCAGCGAACTTACTTTGTCAAGACCTTTGAGCCCTTCGTTGTAAAAAAAACGGTAGTTGCTCTTAGTCTCAATGATTTTTAAAATCTCCTTGATTGGTTTGTTTTGCACCTGAATGGTGATTTGTGCATTTAACTGTGAGGCGAACATTGTAAGCAGAAAGCAAATGCTTAGAATTTTCCATGATCGCCCAAGCGAAATCTGAATAAGTTTTCTTTTCATTACTACTTTTGTATTAGAAGTTAGATTATTGGATTTGTTATTAAGTATACCGTTCACCCGAAAAAAACCACTACTTGCTTCAAAAAAAAATCAAAAAAAAACAGATTGAATGTTAATCCCAATCTGTTTTTCATCTTTGTTATATCCTGATTTCTACGGATTGTAGTGTCTTAGCATATTTTTGTTCTCGTATAGCATCACCTTATTTTTCTCTATTTTAAAAGATAGTGGTGATGTAAGTGTTATGATATTCAGCACGCTTTCCAGACTGTTGTTGGCGACAGTTCCGGTATAACGCAGTTTCTTGATTCGTTCGGAAGAAAAAATAATTTCAACATTGTAAATACGTTGTATGTTTTTGGCTATTTCGCCCAACGATTCGTTTTCGAAGCGCAATTCATTATGTATCCATCCTGTAAAATCGTGGGCGTTTGTTACCGAACTTTGCTTTGCTTTGTGGGTCAGCTTGTCGTACATTACTCTTTCGTTAGGTTGTAGTATTTTGATACCATCGGGGGTGGTAACCTTAATTTTTCCGGTCATCAGTATCGACGAGATTATCACATCTTCATCGTAAGCTTTTACTCCAAAGGACGTACCCAGAGCTTCTACCGACAGGTCGTTGCAGTTGACAATGAACGGTTTTTGCGGATTGTGAGCCACTTCAAAGTAGGCTTCGCCATTTAAGGTAAGTTCGCGTTTGTGTTTGTTGTAGTCGGGGTTGTATGTTATGCTTGATAGTGAATTGAGCCATACTTTACTTCCATCGGGTAAGATGACGGATGCTTTTTGTCCTCTGTCTACCGATACAATCAGGGGCGCTTTGGTGGCTGAGCCCGACATGTACAGATATACACCCGTGGCGGTGAGCAAGGGTAGAAGAATCATGGCGGCCACCCGTAGCCAGTATCTGAAATTTATTACCTGACTGCTTGGTTGAGTTCTGTTGCTTTCTTGTTTGTATATCTCTGTTTTGATGCGGTTAAACATCTGTATCTGAATGTCTTTATCCATGGTGTCCGACGATTCTGTAATCTGCTTCTCCATCCATTCGGACAGTTTACGACTGTTGCGAATCCATTCCGAAAGCCGCTTTACTTCCTCGTTAGTGGCCTGGTTGAGGAGGTATCGTTCAAATATATCAAGACATTCTTCTTTTTTCATCTGTATAAAATTTCTTTTTTTAATTTTTCATGTAGTTTTCGGACTCGGGTAAATCTTCGTCATATTTAATACAGTTATATCAGCTTTTTTCGCTATCGGCTTTCACAAAAAAAATCAGTTTTCACAAAAAATCAGAAATACAATAGTAAACATTGCACCGTAATGGGTGTTAAGCTCTTCTTTCATAAATGCTAATGCTTTTGATAGCTGTGTTTCGATGGTGCTTTCCGATATTTTTAATTTTGATGCTATTTCTTTGTTGCTCAGTCCATTTCGTCTGCTCAGGATGAATATTTCTTTGCGCTTTGGAGGTAGTTTGTCGGTCAGTTTATCAATCAGTTCATCCAGAAATTTTTTCTCAATTTCAAGATCGGTGTTGAAGTCAATCTCGGACATGCGCAGCCTGATGTATTCCCGATAAACAAACTGAACGGTTTGGTGTTCGTACTCATTAAGCAACATGTTTTTTGCAATGGTACAGAGGTAGGATATAAATGATTTTTCGGGGTCGGTCTTTTCCCGCATTTCCCAGACTTTAATGAATGCGCGTTGTACTAACTCTTCGGCCATATAGGTATTGCCCGCCGACAATTTTATTAGAAAATTGTACAACCTGGCACTGTACCTGAAATAGAGTTTTTCAAATGCAATAACCGACCCTTTGCGTAGTAAGTCAAGTTCTTCTTTATCAGAGAAAATCATAAAATTGCTGCTTTAGATTTACCGGATAATTGTGATTTTTTCGGGCTGTAAATGTACTGTTTTTTATTTGTTTTCAGCAAAAATTAATGAATAAATATTTGACAAACCTTGTTATTTAGTTGTATGTCAGTGTTATAACCTAACGCGTATTTTGAGTTTGTTTTTGGTGAGAATGTATGGGATATTGTATTTTGATACCTACAAAAATTGGCCTGCTTCCCTGAATATTGTTTTCTTACGAATGAATATATTGCAAGTTATCCCGACAAACCACATCTGAGCGGTTTGTCGGGATAACTCATGGGAGAGGCCTTTGGCTATTACACTTTATTTACAATTAATTTCTATCTCTGCCGACTGCAGGCCTTCTACGTCGGCTCGAAGCGTAATTTTACCTGACTTTCCGTTGTTTTGTACAATTGCTAAACATTTACCATAAAACAGATTTCTTTCGGATTTTTTCAGGGAGTTGTGGTTGTTTTGGTCGCCATTATCTGTGCCGGCTATCAGTCCTGTACCTTTTACGGTAAATTTTACCAGTTGGTCGGCGAGCGGACACAGGTTTCCTGCACTGTCGAGCAACTCTACTGTTACAAACGAAAGATCGTTTCCATTAGCGCTGATGTTGTTTCTGTCGGCAGTAAGCCTGATAGTGGCCGGACTTCCAGCGGTTTGTATCTCACGGGAAAGGAAATCTTTACCCTGCTTGCGCGAGACGGCTTTGAGCGTACCGGGTGTATAGGGTACGCGCCACATCACATGCAGATCGTCGCCTTTTTTGCTGCGGACACCCAGCGACGTTCCGTTGAGATAAAGTTCCACTTCGTCGGCTTTGTTGTAATAAGCCCATACATCGATGGTATCGCCAGTGTTCCAGTTCCAGTGGGGCAACAGGTGCAACACGTCTTTGTCGGTCCATTCGCTTTGATACATATAATATATATCTTTGGGGAAGCCGGCTAAGTCTACTATGCCAAAATACGAACTGCGCGACGGCCACCAGTAAGGGGTGGGTTCGCCCAGATAATCAAAACCTGTCCAGATAAATTGTCCGGAGATATGCGGATATTTTTTAATTATTTTCAAATTGCTTTCGTGAGTAGCTCCCCACGGCGCACGGCAATTGTCGTAAGCCGAGCATTTTTGTGTGGGGTTGGTGTATGGTTTGTCCCAACTTTCGGGGCAAATGGTAATCTGATCCGAAGGATTTACATAATAGCCACGGGTATGTAGCGACGATACTGACTCAGTTACGATAAAAGGTGTACGCGGATGTCGGGCAGTAATATCGGCAAATTCATTTTCGTGATAATTAAACCCAATCAAATCCAGAGTTTCGGCTTTGAAGAGCGGGTTATTGTCGTCGGTGCCGTTACATCCGGCTGTTATGGGGCGTGTAAGGTCATGTTTACGAACTATTTCGGCCAGTTGGCGGGTAAGCAAAGCGTTTTTTCCCAATAAAGCCTGCGCCTTTTCATCGGTAGATATTTTTTTATTATTGAGTGCCACATTGGCTTTTTGCAGGTCTATATCGTCGGCAGGAACTTCTCCCCATTGCTCTACCACTTCGTTGCCAATACTCCATATCATTACCGATGGATGGTTCCGATCGCGCAAAACCATGTCGGTCAGGTCTTTTTCGTGCCAGGCATCAAAATCCTGCGCGTAGTCAAAGTTCGTTTTTTTAAGTCGCCACATATCAAAAGCTTCATCCATTACGATAAAACCCATGCGGTCGCAGAGGTCGAGCAGCTCAGGTGCCGGAGGGTTGTGCGAAGTACGTATGGCATTTACGCCCATTTCTTTCATAATTTGGAGCTGACGCTCAATAGCGCGTGTATTTACAGCGGTTCCCAGTGCACCCAGGTCATGATGATTGCATACACCGTTTATTTTCAGGTGTTTGCCGTTGAGGAAAAAACCCTTTTGTACATCAAACTTAAAAGACCGAATGCCTGTGTAGGTGATATATTCATCTTTAGGAATACCATACACATAGAGTTTGGTAACTACTTTATACAGATACGGTCGGTCAATTTCCCACAGTACAGGATTTTTGATATTTATGTTTTGAATAATTCTGCCCTGATTTCCGGCCGATACCAGTAAATTTCCATCGGTTTTGCCCACCAGTGTTCCGGTAGCATCGTACACCGTTTGTTCTACTTTAATATCGCGTCGGTATTTCAGTTCGTTTTTCACTGTAGCCTCTACGGTAATGGTGGCACTGTCTTTACTGATAAGCGGTGTGGTTACGTAGGTTCCCCAGAGGTCGATATATACAGGCTCGGTGGTTACTAATCTTACGTTGCGGTATATGCCCGACCCGGAGTACCATCGGGAGTTGGGTTGGCGGGAGTTATCTACCCTAACGGCAATCAGATTTTTACCCCCGAAGTTAAGATAAGGCGTGAGGTCGTACCGAAACGAAACATAACCGTTGGGTCGTTTACCTAATTTTGTTCCATTAATCCATACTTCGCTGTTGCAGTATACTCCGTCGAACTCTACAAATACTTTCCGGTTTTTGTCGGTTTTGTCCACTGTAAATGATTTACGATACCAGCCTAAACCTCCGGGTAATGCACCACCCCCGGGCGTAGCGGGAAAGTCCTTGCCAAAGTCCGACTCAATGCTCCAGTCATGAGGCAGATTCAATAACCTCCAATTGCTATCGTCGGTGCTGGCCAATGAGCCATCTATCACAGTATCATTCAACTGAAATTTCCACTGCATATTGAAATCAGTTGTTTTCCGCATATTTTTTTGTAAGGCGTATCCAGAGCCGGCTATTCCAAATATAAGGAATAATGCAATAATGTGTTTTTTCATTTGTATTTGTTGTTTTTTTATTTGTATGATCAGGCGAACGCTTGCTATCATGCTCTTATACTTATCGTTACAAAAATAAATAAAATACCGCAATTCTTATTACTCCAATTCTTAATATATACAGTATTAAATGTTATGAAATGGGCGACGAAATGTGTTTTGGCTATTTGCAGGTTGTTTTTCAAGTTTTTTTAACCATGAGTATGTATATTAAAGCCATTTGTGTGCTGTGTGTAGGCGATGCAACAATGTAACGGCAAGCTTTACTGAGTAAGCATATGAGCGTTTCCGATAATTGTCGGAATATCAAAGAAAGATAATGAGAACGCTAATATCAATTATTCATGATAAATCATTATATTCGCAGCAGAAAAAAATCACACGATATGAAACATCGTTTTGTTCATATTATATTCTTTTTATGTATGGCAGTTTCAGGCATGAATGCAGCATGCCGTCCATCGTTCACTGTTCCTTTCGAGATGGTGGGTTCATACGTAGTAGTTTCTGTCCGTGTCAACGATTCTAATCCACTAAAGCTAATTCTTGACTCCGGCGTTCGTTCCACCATTATTACCGAGTTGTTGTCTGGCGATAGCATCACACTGAACTATAGCAGTACGCGTGAACTGATGGGATTGGGTTCGCGCTCATCGCTGCAGGCTTATGTAAGCGATAGCAATATGCTGTCGATGGGCAGGAAGATGAAAATGACCAACCGAACCATTTATGTTCTGCAGGAAGATATTTTTAATCTCTCCAAACAAACAGGCTCTAAAATAAACGGATTACTCGGAGCCGATTTTTTTCAGGATTATATTGTTCAGATAGATTATACCGGGCGACGCATCCGGTTCTACGAGAAAGATAATTTTTGTGTTCCGAAAGGTTATGGGGTAATGCCCATGACTATTGAGCGGCAGAAAATGTATATTCACCTTTCGGTGCTCGAAACCGAGTCGTCGAGGCGGCGCATCAAAATGCTTATTGATACAGGAGCTGAGCTTGGTGCCTGGTTTCAGACGCTTACCAATAATGCCGTAAATATCCCCGAAAAATCGGTACGCGGAAGGATAGGCGAGGGGCTTAGCGGCGAAATTAGTGGTTACTATGCCCGCGTTCCGCAGATATGTATTGCCAATTTTTGTGTGCGTAATCCCATTGTAGCTTTCCCCGATTCGGCCACTATTGCCAGCATTGTGCGTAACTCCGACCGCGACGGTACCATAGGCAGCCAACTCTTGAGCCGGTTTAATTTAATTATCGACACATTCAACGAAAAATTTTACTTCAAGCCCAACAATACCTTTACCAGGCCATTTGCCTACAATGTAGCTGGTATTGAGATAGCTCAAAGTGCGTCCTTGATACCACAGGTTGAGGTAGTCAATGTTTGGGAGGGTTCTCCTGCTGCCAAAGCCGGAGTTAAACCCGGCGATGTAATTACCGAAATTAATTACAATAGAATATTCGGACTTACGCTTACCCAAATCCGTGCTTTTTTTGAAACGCCTTCACGTCATCCTCTTCCTATCCAACTCCAGCGCCATTCGCAGGTAATTGATTTGAAAATTGAAATGAAGTCAAAAATTTGATTTTCAATTTTTCCATTTCGACTGCTACAGCCCTTATTTTGGTTAATATTTAATCTTTCCAGTAGATTGTACCCTAAATGTACCCTGAAATCTCAAATAATGTACCCTAAATGTACCCTGCTTATTTTTTAATTACCAATTACTACTAAGTATCTTTACCATCCTGAAAATCAAAGCTTACCTGCTTTTTATTTTTAATAAGCTGATATGTGCCATTTGCGTGAGTATAACTACGCAAAAAATATCTATAATTGGTATTTGTTGCCTTAACAGATATTAATCAGTTATATACATGTTTTTATAGCGAATTGTTGAAAATCTAACTTATACAATTTCTAAAGTATGTAATTCAGAGCAAATCTGATTATAGTTTCTTTTTTTGATGATATATAAAACCACATACCTTAAATACCAGACTTACGATGAAGAATAGAAATAATTTTAACGGCAAGCATGATATAATTGAGATCATAATTGCATTAATACTATTGGCGGCCGTTATGTTGCTTGTTGTTGTTTTTTTTAACAGCGAGAGTGTTGTAGTGTTTTAGCTTTATAAATTAATCTTCTGTAAAAAGTTGGATTATACTGCTTACCGATAATCATGACTTCTGCTTAGCTTGTCGTAGTTTGATATAAACCTCCTTTTTTTGTTGATTGTTGATAACTGCATTTTTCACCCAAAAACAATCCAACTTAGGGTACATGTTTAGGGTACATAAGTTTAAATGTGTTACTTTTTTAGATTTTAATTGTAATTTAAATGTCTTTTCGGCTTTTTTTATTCTGAATTTATATAATCAAGAATGGCATATTGAAATATATTTCTTTCAGCCATTCGCAAACAATAAAATCATTTTTTAGTCAAGAAAAAGTTTTTTGACCTATCTATACAAAAAAACTTATCAACAATTTTCTCTCTGCTCAAAAAAATGCGATTTTATCTTAAAATTTAATAGTTTTTTTCTCATGTACCCTAAATGTACCCTGAAAACTCAAATTATGTACCCTAAATGTACCCTGAATTTTTTTTTTTTAGATTTATTCAAATCTTACATTTGTAAAGTCAAAAATTAATTTTTTGAAAAGAAAAGATTATTGAGATGTTTTGTTTTTTATACTTAAAAAATAGTAGTTAAAATAAAGACAAAAAAACCACTTAAAATTTGGGTCGTAAAATTTGAATTGAAAACCCCAAAACTATGACGGTTTCTTTTTTAAAATGATGGCTGTTTGCATTTTTACCGCTTGAAGGTAATGGGTTAACAAACAAATACAAATGGTTGACTTTAAATAATGTCTTTGTGATATTGACATATTTATGAAAGTGTTGAAATCTCAGTCTTTATTTAGGAGATATTTAATCGAATTTAAATTTAGCATATTCTCTTGGTTTTTCCGAATCATTATATCATACATATTAAAATTAAAAAAAATAAAAATTTTTCGTTGAATTATTGATTATTAAATACTAAAACAATTATGAATTTATTAATGTACAACTTGAGAAAACTTTTGTTACTAACAGGGTTTTGCTTCATTTTAAGTGTTTTGCAGGCACAGGTTAAAGTGGGAGATAATCCAACGAGCAAAAACGCAGATGCCATGCTCGAAATTGAAAGCACAAACAAAGGATTGTTGCTTCCGCGCGTAGCACTCACAGCTACTACCAGTGCAGCGCCTCTCAGTACACATGTTGCGGGGATGGCGGTATATAATACTGCTACTGCGGGCGACGTTACTCCGGGGTATTATTATAACGATGGAACCAAGTGGGTAAAAATGGGATCTGGTATTGCAACTGTTTCTCTTACTTCAGCTACTTCCCCTGCTGGTACTTCGGTTGGACAGGTGGTTTTTAATACCTCAACTAATCAACCTACCGGTCTTGTTTATTGGGATGGTAGCAAATGGGTGCCTGTAAACCAAACAACTACAATAGTACTGACAAGTGCAAACACTCCTGCCGGTACTTCGGTTGGTCAGGTGGTTTACAATACCTCAACTTCGGTGGAACCTAAAGGTCTTGTTTATTGGGATGGTAGCAAATGGGTGCCTGTAAACCAAACTACAACAATAGTACTGACAAGCGCAACTACGCCTGCCGGTGCTTCGGTTGGTCAGGTGGTTTATAACACATCTGCTACTGTTGAACCTAAAGGCCTTGTTTATTGGGACGGTACTAAGTGGAATACCGTTGGAGGTGATCCTCTTGTTGGTAATGAGGTTGTGAATGCTACTACTGACAAAGGTTTATCACGTGCCGGTTCGGGTACAGTTGCCGATCCTTATACTTTAGGACTGACTAATGGTACTGCTATTAACCAAACCATGGTATGGGATGGTACCAAATGGACTCCGGGCGCAGCCGGGTTAACTACTATCGCTCTTACCAGCTCTACAACCCCTGCTGGTGTTAATGTAGGTGATATGAAATACAATACTTCCAATACAGGTGGTGTCGCTGTTGGTCCTGTATATTGGGATGGTACAAAATGGATTGCTGTCGCAACTAATTCGGATTTAAACGTAGTGACCAAATCGACTGACTACGCTGCCACCACTACCGATGATATTATTGTTTTTAATTCATTGGCAAGTGGAGTGACACTCACATTCCCTACCACAGGAATACCTGTTGGGAAAAGAATTTATGTGATTAACAAAGATGGCGGTTATAATGTGGCTCTTTCAGGAGTGGGAACTCCGGCGTCAAATAACGTATCGGCTCAAACCGGAACTACTGTAATTTGGGATGGTACCACATGGAACAGCCTTCATGCATATTAATATAGCAATATAAATAACTAACTATGTACACAGTTTATAAATATAAGTTCGCTTTATTGGTAGGGTTAGTGCTAAGCTCCCTTACATTAAGTGCACAAGTCAGGATGGCTGACAACACCGTTTTATCGAGCGCTCCAAGTAGCTCTGCATTCTTGGATGCCTCCTCTACTAACACCTGGAATGCAACCACAAACCGTGGAAAAGGTCTTGTGTTTCCAAGAGTGGATTTAACTACATTTGTAGCTTTCAACTATACCGGTACTGCGGGGGTTGCTTCAAATTATCCTACCCGTTTCGATGGTATGATTGTTTACAATACGGCCACATCGGGTGTAGCCGGAGTTGGCTCAACTCAGGGTACGCTTACTCCGGGGTTCTGGTATTACGACAATAAATCTACCAGCTCACTGGCTGGTGGTACATGGCGACCTCTCGGACAAACAAGTGTTGTATCGCTTACCAGTGCTACTGCTCCCGCTGGTAATACCCTCGGACAAGTAGCTTACAATACATCAAGTGTTGCTCCTACCGGATTGGTATATTGGGATGGCACTAAATGGGTACCTGTAAACCAAACCAGTACCATTACCCTTACCAGCGCTTCTGCTCCTGCCGGAACAACCGTAGGCCAGGTGGCTTACAACAACTCAGCTACTGTAGAGCCTAAAGGTTTGGTATACTGGGATGGAACTCAGTGGAAACCCATAGGCGGTGACCCTGTAATAGGCAACGAAGTGCTTAACGCTACAACAAATAAAGGTTTATCACGTGCCGGAGCGGGTACATCTGCCGATCCTTATACTTTAGGATTAATCGATGGTACAGCCACTAACCAAACGATGGTATGGGATGGCACTAAATGGACACCGGGAGCTACTGGATTGACCACAACGGCTCTGACAAGTGCAACAACTCCTGCAGGACTTAATGTGGGCGATATGCGCTACAACACATCTGCAGCCGGAGGTGTACCTGTTGGTCCTGTATACTGGGATGGCGCCAAATGGGTACCAGTAAACCAAACCAGTACCATTACCCTGACCAGCGCTTCTGCTCCTGCCGGAACAACTGTAGGCCAGGTGGCTTACAACAACTCAGCTACTGTAGAGCCTAAAGGTTTGGTATACTGGGATGGAACCCAGTGGAAACCCGTAGGCGGTGACCCTGTAATAGGCAACGAAGTGCTTAACGCTACAACAAATAAAGGTTTATCACGTGCCGGAGCGGGTACATCTGCCGATCCTTATACTTTAGGATTAATCGATGGTACAGCCACTAACCAAACGATGGTATGGGATGGCACTAAATGGACACCGGGAGCTACTGGATTGACCACAACGGCTCTGACAAGTGCAACAACTCCTGCAGGACTTAATGTGGGCGATATGCGTTACAACACATCTGCAGCCGGAGGTGTACCTGTTGGTCCTGTATACTGGGATGGCGCCAAATGGGTGCCAGTAAACCAAACCAGTACCATTACCCTGACCAGCGCTTCTGCTCCTGCCGGAACAACTGTAGGCCAGGTGGCTTACAACAACTCAGCTACTGTAGAGCCTAAAGGTTTGGTATACTGGGACGGAACTCAGTGGAAACCCGTAGGCGGTGACCCTGTAATAGGCAACGAAGTGCTTAACGCTACAGCAAATAAAGGTTTATCACGTGCCGGATCAGGCACATCTGCCGATCCTTATACTTTAGGACTGACTGATGGTACTGCTAACGGACAAGTAATGATGTGGGACGGAACCAAATGGGCGCTATCTGCATCCAATATTATTTACAAAGGCAGAGTTCTTTGCGATGGAAATTCAACCCAGATTGTAACCAATGCTAATGTTACAGCTACAGCAACAATTATACTGACCTACGAAGACCCGGCTAAAGGACCCGTTGTTTCTTTGGCTGTTGGCGATAGAGCTACAGGTACATTCAGCGTGGTGTTTGGTGCTGTTCCGCCTACTACGGCATATATCAACTATACAATTTTACCTTAACAACAGTTCAAAAAAAACTAAAAGATGAAAACATTGAATAAATATATAATTGGCGTAATAGCCGGCTCGGCTTTGTTGATGAGCACTAACATTATTGCTCAGAACCAGCTGATCAGAACGCTACGCGTGGATGATGGGTCCAATACTCCTGCGCTACTATACAATACCGATGCTTTGGTAGATTTCCAGAGTAAAACACGCGGACTTTTACTCCCTCGCGTACCACTTACCGCTACCAATCTGGCTGCGCCATTAAGTGCGTTTGCTGCGGGTATGATTGTGTACAATACGGCTACTTCCGGTACCGGTAATACTGCCGTAACTCCCGGTTTTTATTACAGTACCAATACTCAGTGGGTGCGCCTTACAAGTAGCTCCGAAGTGGCTACTGCCACTACAAATGCGTTGGTGGGAACCGGTAGTGCAATTAAATCTACTGTAAATGGTATTGATGCTACGCTTACTCCTGTAGCGGGGACTATTGCATCGGGTTCGGTTCTCGGTTTTGATGCCTCCGGAAATCTTGTTAAGGGTAGTTCTGTGCTTTACACCGGAGCTACTGCGGTGGCCAATGGTGTAGCAGGACTTGTGAACCCAGCTACGGCCGGACAGGAATCTTTTCTGTTCACCGGTGCCGGAACATGGGTATCTCCTAATAGTGCTATTGCAAAAAAGGATTTAACAACTACTACCACTGCTCTTAAACTGACCAATGCTACCGGTCAGTTGGTGGGATCTACCAATCTGGGTATTAATATTGATAATTACACCGGAGCTACGGCTTCTACCGATGGTGTTGCCGGCTTGGTTAATCCTGCGCTTGCTGCACAGCAGAGCTATATCTATACCGGAGCTGGTGCTTGGGTAGATCCTAACAGTGCACTCACCAAACGGAATATTGTAACAGGAACATCAGATGACGCTGCAACTTCGGGCCTTGTAATTACCGGTGGTACAAGTCAGGTGGTAGGTAGTGGCAATGCCACACTGACCATTAATAATACTGCGCCTTTGTGGAATGCCAACAAGCTACAGGGGAAGGCTATTTCAACATTAGCACCTACTACAGGTCAGGTTCTTGCCTATGATGCCACTGACGGTTGGAAACCAACTACCCCATCTTCGGTAACCGAAGTCGATGGCATAATTGGGAATGAAGTACTGAATGCGACTACAAATAAAGGATTAGTTCGCGCTGGTGCTGGCACCGCCGCCGATCCTTATACTCTGGGTTTGGTAAATGGTACTGCTGCCAATCAGGTTATGGCCTGGAACAATGCAACAGCTACATGGGCTCCTGCTACTGTAAATAGCACTTTAACCAAAAGTGATGTAACCACAACCACCTCTTCCATAACCATTGGAAACGGAACAGGACAGGTTGTAGGTTCAAGTAACCTGACTATTAATATAGCTGAATATGTGGGAGCTACCGCTGCTACCAACGGTGTTGCCGGATTGGTACCAGCAGCTTCGGCAGCTAATTATCAAAATGTGTTACGCGGCGATGGTACATGGGTATCGCCCAACAGTACTTTAACCAGAAACGCCATGGTAGTTGGTACTAATTCGGCTACTGCTCCTACTGCGTGGACAATGACTGGCGGACTAACCAATGCTATAGTAGGTGGAAGTGATATTACACTCACCATCAATAATAATGCACCGCACTGGAATGCCAACAAACTTCAGGGAACTGCTGTAGATGCTACTGTACCTACAACTACCGGACAAGTGCTGGCTTATGATGCTACGAGTACTTCGTGGAAAGCCTCTACTATTGCCAAAATATATGCAGGCAAAGTGGCTTGTACAGGAGGTTCTACACAAACCATTACCAATGCTAATATCATTGCTAACTCAATAATTACAGTAACTTACGAAGACCCTAACGGTGGACCCGTAATATCCACTTCGATAGGTGCACGTACAGGTACATCATTTGCATTGATTTTTGGTGCTGTTCCACCTGCTTCGGCCTATATTAACTATACAATAGTGAATCCGTAAAAAACTTAGCTTACTCAGCGGCTTTGCGGAAAAAAAAATAACCGCAAAGTTGCTAAGTATGCAAATGGAAACACCCCGATTTTTAGCGGAAAAAAATCTGACATAGGTTTTTTTGAAGGAAAAAATACATAAAATGAAAGCTGCGAAAAAATATATTGTAAGCATGTGAGTTTGTGTGGTTTTGATGTTGGTAAGAGGAATCAGTATCAAAGCCCAAAATCAAAACATCTGCACACTGGGGAGGGCGAGGGTACAAACCCTGATACCTGCAAAGCCGATGTTTTTGGTAAATCTGCAAAAACAAGTGACCTCTGCAATTGTGGTATTTCTGCTTACATACCGACGGTATGGAGGCAAAGCGGTTTCTCCCGGGTACGCGGATGGTATACGCTGGGGAGTAACAAGCCCGGATGCTTTGAACGGCTACCGGGTAACAAAGAATAAACAACGGAACTTAAGCAGTACAAATCATTGGTGATATTGCTAAGTAAAAAAATAAAAATTTATAAACAGCCGAAATAAGCATTACATAATGGCAGCTTAATTACAAAGCCATGTTCAGTGCGGATTTTTAAACTATAAAAATTAATGATAATATGAAAAAGAGAGTGTTACTCAGTGCAATATTTGTTTCGATGATTACCATCGCTTCTGCCCAGTTAGCTACCATAAATACACAAAAAGTATTAGTATCGATACCTGAAATAGCTAAGATAGATACCCTTGTGCAGGCGGAGCTCAGTAGGTTAGAAGTGGAATTTGAGAAAAAAAAGCAAGCCGTTTTGGAACTTGAACAAATTGTAAATACACCTGCAAAAGGTAATGCTAAGAGTAAACCCAATAAACAGGCTTCAGAAGATCTTGCTGCTAAGCAAAAAGAATTACAGGACTATCAACTGGAAGCTAATAAAAAATATACTGAATATCGAAATTTATTATATAAGCCATATATCGAAAAAATTAACAACACAATAAAAACCGTGGCAGCACGAAGGAGAGTGATGCAAGTGATTGATTTGCAGCAATTAACCTTTATCTATATTAACGAAGAGGCAGATATAACCAATGAAGTAATACAGGAGCTGAAGAATTAATCCATTGTTCATCACGCTTTTAAAAAAAACCAACATTTTTATACAGCATTGATAATAATTAAAAAAACAAAATAAGATGAGTAAATTTTATTTAAAACAAAGCTTATTAATCATAATCACTCTGATTAATCTAAACTTGTTTGGACAGCAAGCGGGTTGGGGTAATACGTTTATTTACAGTACAGCCGAACTTGCTTTATACGGTAGTCATAGTTTTAGAAATGCCAATAGCGGATCTCTCTCAGGTATCATAGGTACTGAACGCAGTTCTACCGCAGGTACATTGTCGTTCGTGCAGGGTGCATCGTGGGATGGAGCTTCGGACAATGCCTATGTAGATGGATATGTAAAAACATATCAGACAGGCGCTTTTATATTTCCCATAGGCGATAACGGAACTTACCGGCCTGCTTCGGTTTCAGCGGCTTCGGTAACATCGCCAGCTGTGGCTGCTTATTTCAAAGCTAATCCTACAACGGCTGTTACTTCAAGTTTATTTGGCGGTAATGAATTTCCGTTGCCTGTAGGCGCTCCGTTTAATACAGCCAACAAATCTGTAAATCTGTCAAAGGTAAGCACTATTGAATATTGGGATATAAATGGAGCGGCATCGGCCAAAATTACCTTGTCGTGGAATACTGCAAGTGGCTTGTCAGGACTTATTGGTACTGATCTTAGTAAACTTACTATTGCCGGATGGGATGGTACAAAATGGGTGAGAATACAATCGAAAGTAGATGACACTTCTTTGTTCAATGCAAGCAGTACAATCAATGCCGGTAGTATTACTACTACCTATAGCCTGCCGCCTAATACATTTAATGTGTATACACTTGCTGCTGTAAGTAGTTTAGCTTCTACAGAGGTGATAAAATATGTGAAGGGTCCGGTACTCAACAGCGACAACACTTATTCATTGCAATATATAATTAAGGTACTAAATAATACGGACATGGCTCTTGAGTCGGTTCAAATTCAGGATAATCTGGATGAAGTATTCCAGGGTACAGGATTTACATATGCGGTAACTCAGGTGGTTGCATCGGGTCAGCTACTTGCCAATGGACTCTATAATGGCAGCAGCAACATAAATACACTCGACGGAACCAAAGGAATTCCGGCTAACCAGTCCGACTCGGTTATCATTTCATTGAATATCAATTTAAATGATATTCAGGAAGAGAAAACGATCAGCAATAAGGCCACATTGGCTTACAGCACAGTAGCTGGTAGCGAAACCGCTGAATCTAATATTGTAGATACATCAATAGGGGTTAGTTTAATTAATTTACCTGAAGGATTCAGCCCGAATGGCGATAATTTGAACGACACCTATGTAGTAGGCGCTCCTAATGACACAAAAATTGAAATTGAGATTATCAACAGATGGGGACGAACAGTATACGTCAATCATGATTATCTGAATGATTGGGACGGTAAAGGCACAGGAAACTTCCTTGGAAAAGATTTGCCCGATGGTACTTATTACATGATATACAAAGCCACTAACAGAACTACGGGCAAAGTATATGCAAATGGAGTGAAATATATCACATTACGCAGATAAATAAAAAAAAGGATAACTCCCGCTATGCAGCCGTAAATTATGCGGTTGCATAGCAGGAAATAGTTAGCCCGGATAATCAAACAGAAACAATTACAAACTTATTTTAATCATATGGTAATGTTATCAAAAAAAATACAAAGCCCTTTCAGAAGGCTTCAATTTAAAGCATTGTATGTGGCAATAACGCTTTGTTTCCCTATCCTGACAGCGCAAACTATCAGTGCACAGCAAGAGGCCATGTACTCGCAGTATATGTTCAATATGTTGCATGTCAATCCTGCTTACGCTGGCGATAGGGCAGTAGATAATGTCAACCTGATGTATCGTAAACAATGGGTAAACATTGACGGTGCACCGGTCACTGCATCTTTGTCGTGGGATCGCCGGCAGGAAAACAGCAATATCGGTTATGGTTTGCAAATAATTAACGATAAGCTCGGTATCGAAAACTCACTGATGATTAAAGGCTTCTACTCTTATCGTTTACCATTTGAGAGTTCGGCATTAGCTTTAGGTATCAATGCCGGTGTACTCAACTATCAGGCCAAGTTTTCTGAAGTTATAACTCATACAGGTGGCGACCCTTCCTTTATGGAAAATGTAAATAAATTTATGCCAAGTGTTGGTGTAGGAGCATTATTCTCAAGCGATGTGTTTTATATCGGCTTGTCTGTCCCTGATTTGCTCGAAACCAAATTTAGTGTAAACAACGAAGTAGTAGAATTATCGCCCAATATCCATTATTTCTTAACAACCGGAGCTGTGTTTGGTGTTACAGAGGGTTTTAAACTTAAACCATCCGTTATGCTGAAAGCTGTAGAAGGGGCGCCGCTGGAGTTTGATTATAACCTGAACGCCTGGTTCAACGACGTAATTGGTGTAGGAGCCAGTTTTCGTCCTGGTAATGCAGTCGTAGGTATGTTCGAGTTGCAGGTATCCAACAGTTTCCGTTTAGGCTATGCCTATGATTATTCAATTTCGAACCTGAACAAATACACCAAGGGAACACACGAAATAATGCTCCGCTATGAGTTCAGCAAATCTAAGTACAAGAGAGTATATTCTCCAAGATATTATTGATAAACAAGAGAAAGTAATTAACAATACATAAATACCGTATTAAAAAACATAAGGGTATGAAATATATAATTAAGAAACATATTGCAATAACAGTACTCTTGTTTGCAATTGCATTAATAGATACCGCAAGCTTGGGTATGAGTGCTTATGCCGCTAATCCGAATAGAGCCAAGTACAGAACTATGTTAAACAAAGCATATTATGCTTACGATAATATGGATTATGCTGTGGCCGCATCTTATTACGAAAAGTATCTGGATGCAACAGGCAATAAGACCTCCGAGATAATGAACTTGCTCGGCGAAAGCTATTTAAATATGAAAAATTATAATAAGGCTTACGATATTTATAAAAATCTTTATAACACCAAGGGAATCATATATAGAAATACGCTGCATAAGTTGAGTGTTTCTGATTTGTTTGCGCGTAAAGAGGACTATGCCAAGGCTGCCACAATAATTAAATCATTGCCGGCTTTTGCCGATAAAATAAAGGGTTATCAAAATGCTAACCTCTATGAAATGAAAAAAGACTCTGCCCGCTGGAGTGTAAACGAGCTGAATATAAGCACTACATATCGCGAGTTTTCACCTTTTATTTATTTGAATAAGCTTTACTTTAGCAGTAACAGACCAATTCAAAAAAAGGTAAAAGCATACGCTTGGGATGGCAACAATTATAGCCGTCTGTGGGTGGTTGATATAGACTATGTGGTAGAATCGGGTTCGCCTTTCAAAACTGACGATAATGAAGCTTTGGGAAAAATTTCTCAAAAGTTAGCCGGTGTTTTCGAAAAAGCAGATGTTGCTCCATCGAAAAAAGCCGTGAAATACAGCTTAGATATTCCAAAAGTTAACTCTGGCAGATTGGTAAACGGAACTAATCTTGTTGAAGGGTTGGAAAAAAATAAATTTAACGCCGGAGGCATTGCCATAGATGCCTTTGGTGGATTTTATTACTGTACTAACAAAAACGAATCGAAAGATGGTACTTACCGACTTGTACTGATGGAAGCCAAGATAGATAATGGTAAGGTAACAAAAGCCAAAGAGCTGGCTTTAGGCGATGCAACATCCTATTCGGTGATGCACCCAGCTATAAACGCTGATGGTACAATACTGGTTTTTGCCAGTGATAAACCCGGAGGCGTGGGTGGCTTGGACCTTTACTATGCTGTAAGAGACGGAGCCGAAGGACAATGGAGCGAAGTGTCCAGATTTAAAACTCAAATTAATACCGCCGGCAACGACGTATTTCCGTATATTTCGACCGATGGATACATGTACTTCAGTAGTAATGGATTAAGCGGACTGGGTGGACTGGATATATACCGAACTAAACTGGAAGATGCCATGTACGGAAACTCCGTTGTTGAACATCTGTCATATCCTATCAACAGTCCGGCCGATGATTTTGGACTAACAATGAACGAGTCCGCAAATGGCGGATATTTTACCTCGGACAGAAATAAGAGCGATGACGATATTTATTCGTTTACTATCAACACTCAAAATATACGTAAGGCTGAACCTGAACGCGCTGTTGTAACATCATTGAATCAGGCTTATGCCGAAGGGTATGTTTACAATGAGGAAGATAACAGCCCGGTGGAAAATGCTACCGTATTTATGTACGACCCAAAAACCAATACGATATTAACCGATAAAACAAACCAAAACGGACGTTACAGGTTCCCGGTTGACGACTCTGGCGAAAAAGTTATTAAGGTAGTAAAACCTCAACATACGAATATGTGTAAAAACGTGTATATTAACTCAAAACAAGGTTCAATAACTCCGATACGCGAAGATTTTAAAATATCGAGACTTAAAGAAGGACAGATACTCAGATATGACAATATACATTTCAGTTTCGATAAGGCTATAATCAGAGAAGATGCAAAACCAATACTGGACGGTATTGTAGATATGCTCAACAAGTATCCTGTAAAAATTGAATTGGGATCGTATACCGATAGCCGGGGTTCTGATGATTATAACCTGAAACTGTCAGAAAGACGCTCGCAAGCTGTAGTGGATTATTTGGTTTCGAGAGGAATTGACCGCTCTCGTCTGATAGCTAAAGGATATGGAGAGACAAATCCGCTTAACTCATGCGTGGATGGCGTATTGTGTAATACGGCTCAGTATCAGGCCAACCGCAGAACCGAAATTAAAGTCTTGAATTACGATTCATCTACTGCAAACGATGTTTTCAAAAAATTAGACAAAGTTCAGCCGGGGCAAACTCTGAATGTATCTGATTTCCCGGCAGGATTCTTCAATACCTGTAAATAATAATTGAATATTTAATCACCTTGCATAGCTGCAGGTGTGCAAGGTGATTGAATATTTTCCGGAATATAAACCTAATACGAAACGAGCAGTTAAAAACAAAAAAAATCTGTGCAAGTTTTGTTAGATAATTATAAAAAATGAATGTTATAAATGATTGGTATATCAAAAAAAACTAAAGAATAATATATAATATACCAAACCTAATAAAAAAACAAGTCCTCACAATCTTGTTTTTTCCTTAAGTAATATCTTATTTAACTCTTCCGATATTACAACTATGGCAATGAAGAGAGTTTCATTGGAGCTTCTTGGCTGAAGATTTTCTGTTTGTTTATTTTTTTGTTTTATTTGTTTTTTGTAATTGCCACTTATACAGTTTGTTGTATAAGGTGTGTGTTTCTTTTTTATTGACGATTATTTCACATTGGCGTAATTCTGCTTTATCAGAGTATAAGCCATGTATCGCTATATTTTTATTCTAATGAGGGTGTCTCAAATGTTCCTTCATAGTTAATCTCCTGCACTTCTGTGGGGTTGATTAGCCATGTCTGTGTCCAATATTTGATTAACAAGCTGCAACATAATCAGCTATCTGTTAAGCGTTTTTTGATCTATTGCTCACCTGTCCAATAAAAAGCCATATACTGCTATTCGTATCTGCGAAATTTTTATTAACTACAATCAGGGGCTTTATAATATATTATAAAACAAGATTTTTACTGAACGTACGCGCTCAAAATATTGGTAAATTGACTTAATATTTAATGTTTTGAGAGCGATGTACCCTAAATGTACCTCGAAATAGCAAAAAATGTACCCCAAATGTACCTTATTTTTTTTACTCCATGAAAATTTTCTTTGGTATATTTAGTGGTTTAATATTTTTTAAAGGTTGGGATTTTACTTTTTTTGAATAATCACTCAAAACTTTTTTTATGAAACAACACTACTTATCCTTTTTCTTAAACTACAGGAAAAAAATCATCACATTATTTTTTCTTTTTGTTTTCATTGCATCGAGCACTACACTCAGAGCTGCTATCGATGGCTCTACATTCACCACTGATAATCTGCTTCGGGATTTAAAGTGGAATCAAGAAAAGGGTCGTATTGAGTTTAAGGTGATGTTTTATGATAATTTCGGCAGTGCAAGAGAAGAAGGTGTTTCTCGCGCTGACATCATTATCAACGGTGTCAATCTCGGGTATATTTATTACAACTGCGAAACACCTAAAGAATACGAATATGCTAATTGTCGGTTCTGGTCAATTACTTCTGCCGTAAACGGCCATTTATATACTAATTCAAGAGGAATGCCTTCGTCGGAATGTAGCTATGTTACAACAGAGCCTTATAGAGAACAAGACATACTTTATCAATACTATGGTTGGTTTACTTATAGCGTAGGGGCAGTGAATGATGGAGCCAATTACAAAAGACATGCTTATGCAGAGTACTTCTGGTATCCCGGAGATATTTCTTCTAATGAAACCATATCTGTTCAAATAGCCAACGTTCAAATTAAGGAAACTGCAAGTGGACAGACCAAAACAGTTCCCGGTACGCTGAAAACTGTTGATATTACAGTACCTGCGGCAGAAAACGCATCCATTACCGGAGGTAATATAGGAAGCGGGGGTAATTTTTCTGTCACCTGTAGCGCAACAGGTGCGAGCCAGTTGTTATTGCTCAAAAACGGGAATCATATCGATACCAAAGATGGAACCAATGTGACCTTTACCGGCAAGTATCTGACTACTGTCGACGAGTTTCTTGATGGTGTTACGTTCAGTTTCAAAATCCGCCAGTCGGTATCCGACGGAAAAACGGTGTATACTATTCCTGCCGGGGTAACCCTGAAATCGCAACGAGCGGCAACTTTCGGCTTTTTCAATCCTTCTCTGTCATTGGGTACATGCGGTAATCTTAACCTGAACTGGACCCTTGCGAACCCTAACCCTAACGACAGAAGCAATGTAAATACCGAAGGGTTTGATATACAATATCGGAAAAACGCAGGAAACTGGATAACCATTACTGATGCCAATATACCCAATTGCATCAACACAGGGAGCAATGAAACACAAGACTATACCTACAGTTATAAAATACCTGATGCTGAGCTGCAAGCCGGAAAGGTGAACTACGGATTTCGTATAAAACGAAAATTTGCGGAATGGGACGATGCCGTTTACCAGAATTTTATGCAAACAAAACTTTCCGACAGGCAAATTAATACTAACTACAAACCCATATTGTCTACATCAATTGTTTCGGGAAAAGACAACTATCCGAGAATAAGTTGGAGTTTTGCCGATGGAATTGAGTGTTATGACATTCTATCGTGTAAACTTAAAATTGGTTCAACAGAAACTATTATACCTATTGAATCTGTTAAGGCCGGCTATTATCAAACTATCGCTACTGATGGAGTTTTGCAATGTACTCCTCAGCAATACAGCCTCATATTACAGTATGGAACCAAACCGGCTTTTACTACCGTAATAAATAGTGCTTACGTTTTTGTACCTACCGGAAAAAGGGAATTTGAAGATATTGTTGTTTCAAAAGGCTATCTGTCCGACAGAGTGAATATTAAATGGTTTATCAAAAACGGCTACGACGAATTTAGCACTTTTCGCGTGCAACGCAGATTGCTGACAGATCCTGATGAGTCTCAGTATTATACTACCGTAACTCAAATTAGTCATACAAGAGGTGTTCTCCAATATAACTATGACGATCGCGACATCAACGCCGGTGTATATTATGTTTATCGTATAGAGGGAACTTATTCGTGCAACGATAATTCGGGAAGCGTTTACAGTTCCTCTACAGTTGGGTTTTCGCAACCGTTTGGCTCTGTTTCAGGCAGGGTAACATACACCGGAAGCGTTGCTGTAAAAGATGCTGTTATCAATATTACCAGCTCCGGATCGCTTCGCAGTAATAGAGAGCTTGTGTTTTCACCCATGCGTCACAATAGCAAAGTTACCATTCCGTCAAACGATAAAATCTTCAGCCGCGATGGATTTAGTTTTCAGGTATGGACAAAATACAGCCAAAGCAGGCAAGATACTTTGGTGAGTAACGATTTTGTAAAAATGATACGCAAAACCGATGATAAACTTTATATCGAAATGCAGGGTATAACCATCAATACCGACGATGCTCTTTCTATAGGTAATTATACTCATATTACTGTGACCGTACAAAAAACAGATGCCGATTATAAGCATTACAACGTTACGGTTTACGTCGACGGAAAACAAGTGCTGCAAAGAGCTGTTGCCACTTCTACCGCTTTACCGCCGGCTTCTTTATCTACTATCGGGAAAGGCGTGTACGGAACGATTGACGATATACGAATATGGAACACCGTTCTTAATCAAGATGATATTAGCCTCAATTACGATAGGGTACTCAGTGGTAAAGAAACAGGGCTAATGGCTTATTACAAGTGCGATGAACCCAACATTATAAACGATGCTTTGTTTGATTGTTCGGCTTTGGGTACTGCTTTCAACGGCAATCATGCCACAAAGGGCGATGGAGTAGAAAGGAGTGATGTCCCCACATCTGCTTCGCATTTGTCTATAAAAGGGGTAACTGATGCAAATGGTATTTATCAGGTTCTCAACTCAATTCCTTATACAAGCGATGGTACTACTTATGCGCTGACGCCATCACTGGGAATACATAGCTTTGATCCCAACAACAGACCTTTATTTTTCAGTTCCGACTCTAAGGTATTCAATAATGTAGACTTTACTGATATTTCTTCATTCCCTGTAAAAGGTAAAGTAACTTATGCCAACACCAATTATCCGGTGGATAGTGTCACTATATCTATCGACGGTATAGCTGCAAGCAAAGACGGTAAAATAATTCAGACTGACCAGGATGGCAATTTCGAGGTGAGTGTTCCTATCGGCAATCATTTTATTTCATTATCAAAACAAGGACATGTGTTTGCTGATGGTGGCCGGTTCCCCGCAAATCAGCTTCTGAAACATAACTTCCAAAGCAAAGTAGAAGGATTGAAATTTTATGATGTAACTACCGTAAAACTTATCGGTAGAGTAGCGGGTGGAACACCACAAACCAATCTCCCGCTTGGATACGGACAAAGCAAAGCCAATATTGGTAAGGCTACAATAAAACTAAAAACGGTGAGCAATCAGTACAGTCTGAATCTTACTACTACCGATTCGGTTGTAACCAACAACCCTATAGGAGGAAAACTCAGCAAAACTACTTTTAAACCCGGGCATATTATTGAGATAGAAACAAATAACGAAACAGGAGAGTTTTCTGCCACCCTTCCTCCGGTTCCAGTCTATCTTTTCAACGTGAGAACCACCGATTTTGAAGATAGCTTTACAAGCACCGATGTGGTTGATTTTACTTACAGTAAATCAATATTTAATATGAACCCCAATCTTTCTTCTACCATCAAATACACCAATCCGAAAGATGGAACGACTCAAAATCTGGTTTGCAACGATTCGCTCAAAGTTACCCGTTATAACGACCCTGAGATTGAAGTTAGTGATTTAGGAAATAAAGTTGGAGCTTTTGGCGATAGTACCTATGTATATGTAGAGGAAGGTACCGGAAAAAAGGAAAACTTAAGGCTATATTCTGTTGGCACAAATGGCGCAATTAATTATGTGTTGGGAGCGCCTGTACTCAATCAGCAAGCAGGACAGTATAACTGGAAAATAAAAGCCTATGAACGATACATTAACAAAGAGACGGGAGCAACTGATTTGGTGCCTCTCGATGGTCAGGTTATCAATATCAATAATGCTCTTTCGTCTTTGAGAGTTGATGTTGATACCATTCAAAGCGGAAACCCAACGACATTAACCACAACAAACAAAGAACTGACCTTAGACGATAATGGAGAGGGAAAATACAGTTTTATTCCGGGATTTCCGAATATAAACGGCGATAACAAGCTGGCTGCAAAATTTACTTTTGATAAAAATGGCAAAACAATCACTTGGGAAAAAACGGCTTACCTGCTTGGACAAGTTCCAAGCGATGGCAATAATTTTGTAACCAAAGGCCCTGATATGGTTGATATTGTACTGCACGACCCTCCGGGTTCGAACAGCTATGCCTTTATTGAAAAAGGATCTTCTTACACCACCAGAGTATCAAAATCGACTAATGAGTACGTTGACTTCTCGACCAAATTTACCATAATGCCACTCAAAAAGATTTCTACTGTTGTTGGATTTGGGGTTGCGCTTATTGAAGATATTGAGCCTATCATGAACATTACTACCGGTGTGCAAGTGGCTCATTCATCAACCAAAAACTGGGACGTATCCCGTACCACCACTTTTACTCAACAGTACTCTACACTGAGCGACCCAAACTATGTGGGTAGCTTAGCCGATGTGTATATCGGGTCAAGTACTAATATCACCTTTGGGAAAGTCAGAACCCTTTCTTTTTTCAAAGATAATGCGCTGGGCATCCCTCTGGGAACAACAGGCTACAGACTGTTTACAAAAGAGGAGGTTAATGCTAATATGGAATTTGGAACCAACTTTACTTACAGTCAGGACTATATTATCGAAACTCTCATTCCTAATTTAAAAGCCCTGAGAAATTCGTTGCTTATCACAACATCCACTATTCCCTCCGATGGTGCTTCTTTGAACTTTGGCACAAACAATGTTTTGTATTTTACGCATTTGTTGCCAAGCGATCCCGGTTTTGGAAATCCTGCTACCTACTATGCTTTTTATAAACCGGGCCTGCCCGAACAGAAAAAGGTAGATATGGTTCAACAGTACAACTTGCACGTGGCTACCTGGGAAAAAAGAATTGCCGAAAACGAAAAGGCAAAGCTCGATTTATTTGCCAAACGCGATGTGCTTTCGACTAAAAAAGAGGCTAAACTGTTCGAGAACATCTCGTTCGATGCTGGTGCTCATATAGAAAAATCGCTTGAAATTACTTACGATAGCGTTTACACATCTATGAAAGCTACTGATGTAAGTGGTTCAATTGGTGCAGAAGCAGGTCTGGCTCTTTCAAAAGTTGGTTTTAAACTCGAAACAGAAATAGTGGCGGGTAAGGCTACCGAAACCGAAAATGGATCGGGAAGCACCGAAACAGTTAAGTTTGGTTATGTTTTTTCCGAAGATGAAAGTGTGGTGTATGCCGGAAAAGATGCTCTTTCAGTAGATGTTTACGGCCCATCAAGCGACAATCTGCAATCATTACTGGATGGAAAAACCATTCCTAACCTTTCCGGGTTTACGTTCAGGACGCGTGCCGGACAAACGTCATGTCCTTACGAACCCTCTGACAGTACGCTCTATTATGTCGACGAGCAAGGGAGTCCCCTGTTGCTTAATTACGGAACTTTTCAAATTGAAAAACCCGAAATTTATATTGATAGCAAAAAAGAAGCTTCCATTGAAAATGTTTCCTCGGGCAGAGAAGGCTCCCTTACCCTCCAGTTGCAAAATAACAGTGAAACAAATCTTGATGTTACGTACCAGCTTTATGTTAATGCTGCAACAAATCCTGATGGCCTTGTTTTGATGCTTGATGGGCAGGCACTTACTGCTCCAAGACAAATCAGAATTCCTTCCGGAACAGAAATAACGAAGTCGTTAAAGGTAAAACAAAGTAACCTGGATGTACTGAATTATAATAATGTAGTTGTTCGTTTGGCTTCAATTTGCGATAATAATGTTTATTCAGACGCTGTTGTGAATGCCTCGTTTACTCCTTCATCGTCGCCGGTAGCTCTTACTGCCGACAAACTGATGGCAAGTAACATGGTGGGAGTAAAGGACTCCATCAGGTTTACTGTTTCCGATTATGATCGGGCATTTAAAAACTTTGCATGTATTCGTTTGCAGTACAAAAACGTAACGGATCAGAACTGGATAACTCTTCGCGAATTTGTTAATAATGAGCAGCTTGATCCTATTGCTGTAGGCGACAATAAAGAACTGATAAACAATAGAGCTACTATCGATTATTTTTATATTTTTACCCACACCCTTCCTACCGATGGGGAATATCAGTTCCGTGCTATTTCCGTAAGTTTAATTGGCAATACAGAAGTAGCTACTGCAAGCGACATGATTTCCATCGTGAAAGATACCAAAGCGCCACAATTGCTGGGCTATGCCTCTCCTACTACCGGAATTCTGGGCGCCGGAGACGAAATATCGCTCACTTTCAACGAAAACATACAGTCCAATAAACTTACAACTGATATGTTCAGTATCACAGGCATACTCAACAACGAAAAAAGAGTAGAACCAACAGTGGGTATTGCCTTTACCGGAAGCGAAACTGCATCTACCGAGCAGTCGGTTTATACAAGCAACTCTTTTAGTATAGAAACATGGTTTAAACGGACAATCAATACCGGTGGTACTTTGTTTTCGTATGGTTCAGGTAGCGATTATATTGCGCTTGGTTTCGACCAAAGCGGGCATGCCGTTATTTCTGTTGGTAATGAAAGTTATAAATCATCTGAAGCTATTGATAACACTACCGATGCCTGGAAATATGTAGCGCTTACATACGACAGAACAAACAAAGTGGCTTCTGTTTATGCTTTTCAGGATGCTAAAACCGTTAATTTGTTCAATGGCCAGTCGTTCGTATTGCAACCTTCTACGCAAGGACGCCTGTTTGCAGGAAATACACCTGCCGGCGATAATGGTTTTAAAGGTGCATTAGGATTACTGCATTTCTATAATACTGCTCGTAATCTGGCCGATATTAGTGCCACCAAGAGCCTGACCAAATCGGGTCCCGAGCCAAACCTTATCGGACTTTGGGAAATGACCGAGGGTGATGGCGCTACGGCTACCGATAAAGCCCGTTCGCGCACCATGCATCTCAACAACGCCAGTTGGTATATTTATCCTCAGGGAAAATCTATCGCTCTTAATGGCTCTTCCCAATATGTGAAAATACCGAGCGGTACTTACCCCTTCCGCATGTACGACGATTTTACCCTGGAGTTTTGGTTTAAAGGAGTTACACAGGGTGCTGCCACCTTACTTTCGTGCGGTAAGTCGGCTTATATCGGCATAAACGATACTCATCAGCCTGTTCTTACTGTAGGTAACAATACCCAAATACTCTCTACCGTTAACGTGCTTGATAATAAGTGGCATCATTTGTCCTTGTCGGTACGTCGCAACGGTTTGGCTAATGCTATGCTTGACGGGGTTCTGGCAAGTTCGTTCAATAGCACTTTCCTGCCCGAAAATCTGGAGGCGGCATACTACTATCTGGGAGCTAAATACGATGCAAATAATTCATTTACACAATATTTTTCCGGAAATATTGACGAACTTAGGGTTTGGAATTCTGCACTCACTACTACTATTGTTGCGGAGTCGAAAAACCATAAATTACGCGGTACCGAATCGGGATTAAAAGCCTACTATCCTTTCGATCAATATAATAAGATAAATGGTAGTGTATACTCTGTTGATCCGACATATAACGATATGTTAACCGGTAGCTCGTTTGTGGCTCTGCCAATAGCCGAAACCTCTATTGTAGAACTTACACCTCCGGTGCAGGAAGTGAGTCCTTTGCAAAACGTAGCGTTTACTTTTACGGCATCCGACAATAAAATCGTGTTCAATATTACCGAAGATGAGTATAAAATAGACAATGTTACACTCAATATCACGGCCAAAAACATATTGGATATACATAACAATGTGTCGAGTACCATTGCCTGGACGGCCTATGTTAATCGGAGTTCGCTCAACTGGATAACCGACAAAGTGAATTTAACGATGCAATACGGCGATAACATGGCATTCTCTGCATCGTTTGTCAACAACGGATCAACGGCAACGAATTATTATATTGACAATCTTCCTGCGTGGCTTACCACTAATACTTTATCGGGTAAAGTTACTCCGTTGGCCAATACCATATTGACCTTTACAGTGGCGCCTGGTATCAATATTGGCAATTACGAGTGTGTTATTACTTTAAAAGATGAAAATGGGGTAAGCCGATTGCTGCCCGTAACACTGAAAGTAACTGCACTTAAGCCTGCATGGTCAGTTAATCCGGCCAACTTCTCCAACACCATGAGTGTGATTGGAGGTGTAAGGATAGATAATATGCCGCAAGAAGACGAGAATGACCTTGTAGCTGCTTTTGTAGGTGATTTGTGTGTTGGTATAGCCAGTCCGCAATACATATCGTCTATCAATGGCTATTATGTGTTTATGAATGTGTATGGCAATCAGGAGAATGAAAATCAGGCTCTTACTTTCAAAGTTTGGGATGCAAGTAGCGGGTTAACCTATTCTGATATAGATGTACGCCAAGCGCAGACGAAGCAAACAATCGTCTTCAAAAACGGTTCGACCAGATACGCTAACCTCGCTAACCCGGTTGTGTTTAATACGCAGAATACCGTACAGCAACAAATTCCTATGATGCAGGGATGGAACTGGTTCTCGGGAAATGTTACCAATACTACTTCGTCATTACTTACGCAGTTCAAAGAGCAGCTGGGGGATAATTGCGTGTTGATAAAATCGCAAAAAAACTATTTAGAGAAATCTAACCAGGGAAGTGCTGCTGTTTGGCTGGGCTCCATGACCGAAATGCCTGTTACGGAAGCCTATATGGCAAAACTGACAAACGAACAAACACTTCAGTTTGAAGGGTCGCCGGTGGCTTCGGCATCAACCCCTATAACAATTTATCCTGAGTGGAATTGGATAGGATATACCCCTCAATTTTCAACACCGGTTGCGACAGCTCTTTCTGGTATAAATGCTCAGGATGGCGACCAAATCAAGTCGCAAACAGCTTTCAGTGTTTATGTACCCAACCACGGATGGGTAGGTACACTCTCGTCCATGCAACCCGGCAAAGGATACATGTATTATTCGCAAAACCCGGAGCAAAGTACGTTTACTTATCCTTCTGTTAGTACAAGTTCAAAGTTGCCTGAGTTAAACATACAGCGGTCGAATATGGAGAGTAGATGGACCACCAATTATAGACAATTTGCGAATAACATGACCATCACCTCTTATCTGTTGTTCGACAATAAACCTGTAAATAATGCCATGTTTGAGTTGGCCGCATTTAAAGACGACGACTGCAGAGGAAACGTAAGGATGACTCAAATAACCGATGACTTGACGCAAAATTATCCTGTAGTAGGTTTCTTAATGGTATATGGCGACGGAAACGAGAAGATTACATTTAAAGCCTACGATCACCAAACGGGAAAAACATATACTTCGTACAATGAGCCTGTTAGTTTTACAGCCAATGAGGTTTTAGGAACTACAAGCAGTCCGTATATGATACAACTCTCATCGACAGATACGCCCTCCGAGGACGTGAATGTGTATCCAAATCCGGCAACTGATGTTCTCAATATCATACATCGCATGGATAAAGTATATGAACTTACTTTAACTGATATGATGGGGAGAATCCTTTATGTAAAGGATAAGTTCGCAGATTTGTACATTGATGTGTCTGGTTTGGACCCGGGATCGTATATTCTAAAACTGAAAGACGAAAATAATGAAACAAAAATTTTCAAAGTACTGAAGAAATAATTTATTTAACACTACTAACCGGCTAAAAAAATCGATTTTTCTCTACGGTCAGAAAAGCTGTATTTTACCTTATGTGTGGGTGATGAGGTATACTTGATTAACTGTCGTATCTAATGAATTGAGAAAGGTTATTGTTTTTTTAGTCGGCGAGTAGTGTTTGCTTAACTGCTTCAATTGAACTTTAAATTAAAAAAAACAGCATTTTTTATAGCGCAGATAATTGGTTGTTTTTTTAATCGAATGCAATTATTGCAAATGTCAAACATGGGTATTCGCATTCAAAAATGTACTTTTTGTAAATATCTTTAAATGGGTAGGATTAAAGTTCAAAAAAATGGCAACCCAATTTTATGGTAATGCTCAAAATAACACCAAATTAACTTAATATTTAATATTTTGATGGCAATGTACCCTAAATGTACCTCGAAATCGCAAAATATGTACCCTAAATGTACCCTAAAATATTTTTTTTATGAATTTCCCATCCATTAAATTTGTAAATAAACAACAATAAGATTTAAGTAGAGGCTTTTTTAGGCAATACAAACATAGTTTTTTAAAAATCACATGATTTTCTATTCTCAGAAGGCGCAATAAGCAATGTCGTCAGGAAATCAGGATTACGAACAACATGTTGAGCGGCTTACTCTGATTTTTTTGCTAATGCTTTTGTTAATTGCCAGATATTTTCGATATGTGAAATAAGTAATTAACTGATAAGCTTTTAAGCAAATTTGAAAACATTAAAAATTTAACTTTAATAACCTGTTTGAAAAATATGGCATTAAACTATGAAGTGGTTGAAAGAGCAAACCCTCTGATACCCGATAAATCGAAAAGATTTTACGCTCAGGCTAAGTCATCGGGCGAAATTACGATAAAGAAACTGAGCAAAGAGGTGGCACAGCAGGCCGGATTAAATAATCCGGAAGTGCTGGCTGTAATCAACGGATTGTCCAAAACGCTCATTCGTCATTTGGCCGATGGTAAAGTAATACGCTTCGGCACTTTCGGGGCTTTTCAAATTACCCTCAATGGCAGTGGTGCAGTTAGTGGCGAGCAGTTCGACAAATCTCTTATCAAAGGAAGTAAGGTTACCTTTCGGCCTGGTGTGGAAATGAAACAAGTGTTGGACGAAATGCAATATACTGAAGTTGAAAAAAAGCAGATTCACAACAGATTAAACAAAAAAGCATAAACCAAAATATGAGAAAAGTATGAAAAAGTTTTTTTTTTACATAACATTCCTTTTGGCTTGTCAGGTAGCAGCTCTTGCGCAAACCTCTGATTCAAAGTCCGGTGTATTGCAAGGTACGGATGCTGTTTTGCCCCTTGTAAGCAACTGGACTGGTATACGCCAAACGTCAGATAGAGCTTTGGTGTCAATGGCTAATCCATCGGCCGACCTTTGTATAACTGAGTTCAAGATTGACCCTGAAAGTCCGATTGCCGATCAAACAGTTACTTTCACAATCACCATCTCTAATAAAAGCACAGTTCAGGATGCTCCCAATGTTATTACTGATTTCAAATTGCCTGATGGCTTCGAGTTTCTTAGCTATCAAACATCGGGTGGCTCTACATACAATGCTGTAACAGGCAAATGGTATGTGGGAACTTTGTTTTCGGGTAATACGCTCGGGCTTAGAGTTATTGCTAAGCCTAAAAAAGGAGGTACCTACACCATCGTGACCACAGTTAGCAGCGATATTGATGACCCTAACACGACTAACAATACAAGTACAATAGTAATCGTAATTCCTAATTCCAAACCTGTAGTTTCGGCCGACCCTCTGATAACGTTTCAGGATACGCCCAAAGCTGGCACTATTACGGCTACCGACCGCGAAGATGATGTGCTAACCTACACTGTTACCACACCGCTTACCAGAGGTGGTAATGTCGATTTAAAAAATGATGGTTCGTACACCTATACTCCTCCGGCCGGGTTTATTGGCAAAGACTCGGTTACAGTAACGGTAAGCGATGGTAAGGCAAACGGTAGCGTTACTACCAAAATTCAAATAACCGTACTTGGAAAGCCTGAAATTGTCAAAAGAGCCTATCCATCTGTATCACAGTCTGATGGTGCTTATTTGTTGCGATATACACTTATCATAAACAACCATGCGCTTAACCAGATTACTTCGTTGCAGGTGACCGATGATTTGAACGCAGTATTTCAGGGAAAAGGTTGCACGTTCACAGTTAAAACAATTAAAGCATCGGGCGGGTTAGTTGTAAATACTGCTTATAATGGCACTACCCTGATGAATACCTTAGCAGCTAACCAGTACCTGCCTGCTTCAAAATCAGACTCAATAGAAATAGAACTTTTGGTAGATCCTAATCAGGGTGCTGTAACGTTGACCAATCAGGCAAGTTTGCAATGTAATGTTACTACACTGCCTTTTACCATTACGTCCAATACGGTACAAAGTTATTTAAACTCTAATCCAATAATAACATCGCAACCGCTTATAACATTAGAGGGCGAGTCGAAACAAGGAACTGTTACTGCATCGGATACTGATGGTGATAAGCTTACTTACACCCTCACCACACCACCTGTGCATGGCGGCGTAGTAACACTGAATACTGACGGTACCTATACCTACACACCACCTACCGGATTTACCGGAACCGAAACATTTACAATTACAGCAACCGATGGTAAAGGTGGTGAGGCATCTACCACCATTACCGTAACCGTGTACGGAAAACCCCAGGTTACCAAAAAAGCTACGGAGCCTGTGCTGAACAACGATGGAATATACACCCTGAAGTATACCCTGATAGCTGAGAATAAAACCTCGGCTCAGATTAACGCTCTGCAAATAACCGAAGACCTCGACAAACTATTTGAAGGTAAGGGTTGTAAATACGAAGTTAAATCAATAAAAGCTTCAGGAACGCTGGCTCTGAATACCTTATTTGATGGGATTGCAGATACCAGACTATTAGCTGCTCAGCAAACGCTCACTGCTGCCCAAAAAGATTCGATAGAAATTGAACTGATGGTTGATGCTAACGGAAACGTGGTAACTATTACCAATCAGGTAGCCTTTGAGTGTGTGTTTGCAGGCATCAACTATGCTGCACAGTCCAATTCCGTTGAAACTACCTTTGAGCCTGTTGAATTATTTGTTCCCGATGGATTTACACCCAATGGCGATGGTATCAATGATGTGTTTATAATTAAACATCCTTCTACAATCAAAATTGAACTATTTGTATTCAACAGATGGGGAAATATCGTATATAAAAATAATGATTATAAAAATGACTGGGATGGGCGTGTTGATGGTAACCTTTTAGGAAAAGAACTGACCGAAGGAACTTATTACTACACGTATAAAGCCATCGATAAAACCACCAACAAGGTCGAAAGTAAAGGAGCCGGCTATCTTACACTAATTAAGCAGTAAGCAAATATATTAACAACGCTATCTGACCAAATATAAACTATGTTATTAAATTATTGAATCAACAATGTACAATACAAAATCAAAACATACAATCAGAAAACAATATTCATTGGGAATAAAAATATTGTTCGGTTTGATTCTCTCGGCATTTTCTGTAACTACTTTGTATGCACAACGAGAAGCCATGTATTCGCAATATATGTTCAATATGCTGAATATCAACCCGGCTTATGCGGGTAACAGAGCCGTAAGCAATGTAACGCTTTTGTACCGCCACCAATGGGCCGGTATCAAGGGAGCGCCTCGCACCGCAAGTCTGTCGTGGGATCAGCGGGCAAGCGAGTCGAATATTGGCTATGGAATTCAAATATTTAACGACCGCCTGGGGCTCGAAAATTCTTCAAGCATTCGGGGTTTTTATTCATATCGCATACCCATGAAAAATTCGGCTTTATCCATGGGTATTAACGCCGGAGTTTTCAATTATCAGGTAGATTATACTATTATCAATACGGCCCAATCCAGCGACCCCTTGCTCAACCGAAAGATAAATCAATTATCTCCTTGCGTTGGCTTAGGGGCTATTTACGAATCTGAGAAATTTTACGTGGGCTTTTCAATACCTGATTTGCTGGATACCTATTATTCCGAAAGTGATGAAGTTGTAAGAATGGCTCCCAAACTCCACTATTTCCTGAATGCCGGAGTAATGATTAAAGCTTCTGATGCGCTACTATTAAAACCTTCGGTTATGATTAAAGCTATATCGGGAGCTCCCGTGCAATTTGATGCTGGCATAAATGCCTGGATTAACAACACTTTTGGTTTTGGAGCAAGCTACAGGATAGGCGACGCACTGATAGGCATGTTCGAAGTTCAGCTCAACAGCAACCTGCGCCTTGGATATGGATACGATTACTCCATATCTGAAATTAATAAATACAACAGCGGTACGCATGAGCTGATGCTTCGCTATGAATTCAACAAATCAAAAGATAAATCAAAAGTGTTGTCGCCAAGATACTTTTAAACGAATACAAACGGCAGATTCCGTAAATGCAATCAATATTTTTTTGATTATATATAAATAGCTTCGAAATCAATAAACCATGAAAAATTGTATTGACAAAATAATAATACTTGCGCTTTTCGGTGTAATCATGCTTTTCGGTGAGCATATACAGGCGGCTAACAACCAGCCGGCTAAAGCTAAATATGCGCAAATACTTAAAAAAAGCGACTATGCGTATACCGTTAAAAAATATGCTATAGCTGCTGGTTACTACGAAGAATATCTGAAAATATCAGGCAACAAGAATATAGGCACGTTGAACAAACTATTGGATTGTTACCTGAAAATGCACGAATATACCAAAGCGTACAACCTGTATTCAAGCATAGCTGATATGAGCAACTACACCTTCTCAAGTCAGGAAAGTAAATTGAATATTGCGGAACTGCTGGCTCGCTATCGCCACTACGATGAAGCCATTCAGCTCCTAAACTCATTGGACGGATTTGAGAAAAAGGCGCGTGGATATCAGGCCAAAAATATTGCATTGATGATGAAAGACTCGCTTTTATGGCAGGTAGAGCCGCTGAGCATTAATACGCAGTACAGAGAATATGCTCCTGTTTTTGTTGGCAAAGAGTTGATATTTACAAGCAACAGGCCCTTGGATACTAAAACAGATGCTTATGAATGGGATGGTGCGAATTATTCCAAATTATGGAAAACGGAGGTAGTGGGAGCCGATACTGATGGTAACAAAAACATGAAAGTAACTACACCTAAACAAAATACGATTATAAATGCCAAAGCACGCACGCTGGCCGATGTATACGAACTTAGCGATAGCCGTCCGCTCAACAGCAGAGATAATTTCAACTTAAGCAAAATGCAAATTAAAGGATTAGTTGCCGATAAGCAGGTGGAATTAGTTGCAGGACTATCTCAGCTAAAAACTAATGTCGGATCTTTCACGATGGATAATGACAACAAAGTGTATTTTGCTGCTAATAAAACCAAACCCGATCAAAACGATACCTATCGCATGGGTATTATGGAGGGAATTTACATGGATGGCGAAATAACGGATATGAAAGAAGTAAACTTTGTAAACTCACTGAAAACATCTTCGTATATGCACCCCGCTGTAAGCTATGATGGCACCCTGCTGGTGTGTGCAAGCGACATGAGCGGTGGTAAGGGCGGTTTCGACCTATATTACGCCAAACGAAATAATGCTACTCAAACCTGGGGCGAACTCAAACCTCTTGCTGTGAATACCGTAGGAAACGATGTGTATCCGGTTATTGCACGCGATGGGTACTTGTACTTCAGCTCTAATGCCTTGCCCGGATTAGGAGGACTGGATTTGTACAGAATACCGCTGGCTGATATTACTTCTGATAAAACCCCTGTGCCGGAACACCTGGGATATCCGGTAAACTCACCGGCCGACGATTTTGGTCTGGCCATGGCCAACAAAGGTGATAAACTGGTAATTACATCCGACAGATTGAGTGACAATGATAACCTGTTTCTGGTAGAAAAAACACGCAGAAAAGGCAATCCGCAAATCACAGGATATGTTAAGGACAAAACAACGCTCATGCCAATTAAAGATGCTCAGGTTTTTCTTTGGTTGAAAAACTCTGCTAATGTATTGGTTTCCAAAACTAATGCCGACGGGAAATATACTTTTGTGCTGAATGAAAAAGGCCCGGCACTTGTCAAGGCATCAAAATCGGATTTGGGAACTGATTGTGCCGAATTAAACATCAACGTAAAACCCGACTTCAAAGATACCATACAGTGGGCCGACAGAGACCTGATGCTTGGCAATGTATACAGAGTGGGTTACACCTGGAGATTGGATAATATACACTACGATTTCAATAAATGGAACATACGCCCCGATGCTCAGCCTATTCTGGACAAGGTGGTGGCAGTGCTTAACGAAAACCCGATTACTGTAGAGCTGAGCTCGCACACCGATAGCCGCGGTTCGGATGAATATAACATGACCTTGTCGGTAAATCGCGCTCAGGCAGCTGTAGATTATATCGTGTCGCGCGGTATCAGTCGTTCCAGAGTGGTAGCTAAGGGCTATGGCGAAACAAAACTGCTCAACAACTGCGGCAACAATGTAATTTGTTCCGAAGCCGAACATCAACTCAATCGCCGTACAGAGGTTAAAGTGCTGAACTATACCGAACCTGTGGTTGAAAAAAACGTATATGTTGAGAACATAACCGGACAAATTATCAAACTAAAAGATTTACCTAAGGATTTCTTTAAAAACTGCAATACAACAGTAGAAACTAATAGTCAACAGCTTAATACTGCCACACCAGCAATCGATATTGTGGAAGCTAAATCTGAACTGCCGGTTTCCAAAATTGAAACTCCGGTTGTAGCTAATGCTTTAGATAACCCCGGGCAGCTCAAAGGCTTATTTTATGTTGTAGTAAGCTCATCAGTTGACAAGCAGGCTTCCGAAACGCTTATGAGAAAGCTTAAAAACGAAGGCTATGCTGCTGAAATATTGCAGAATAACGGCAGATACAGAGTGGCTGTGAAAAGTGCTACGCAGGACACAGCCGAGGCGTTGAAAAACCAATTGGCCGTGATGTACAAAGATGCCTGGATTTTATCGGAATGATAAATGATAATGATCTGTCAGGCCGCCGAATGTGCGGCCTTAATACCATTTCTCTTTGCAATCATAATTCCGCAGTGAGGCAGGCCTGACAGAAGGTTATTTTTAGTTTAGAGCTAAAAATTGTACCGATACATTGTGCTATAGGTACTTTGCGCAGCTAATAAAGATACTGATACGTATGCGGAGTGGTAAATTGACAACGCCGATAGTTGGCGGGACTTATAACCCGGACTGCAACTTAAGATAACTCTCGTTGGATAAGGGATATGATATGGGAATAATAGTGAAATCTAAGTACATGACAAAAAAATAATAGAAACGCGGATATAGTGGATTTAGCTGATATACACTGATTTATTGTAGTAATAAAACGGATTTTAATTCTGATTTATTTACTACGTAAATAGCTGATTAGTGTTCGCAGCTGAAAATCAGCCGACTTCACTTGTGAAGTCTAAAATCTGTCATGTAATCCGTATGAGGAAAACTTTTGAATTTACAGCGAAAATCTGTTTAATCCGCTATATCCGCGTTTCTATTCACATGAATCACTATTCATGTCCATTAATTATAGGCAAAATAGAATTTTTGTCATGTAAATAGTAAAATTTTAAAAATATATTTTTTTTGACGATATAAAAAAGTTAAATTATGATCAAAAAATTAGTATTCGTACTACTGGCTTTTGGTATTCTGCCTGTATTAAATGCTCAGAATAAAATTGGAGGAACCGTGGGTCCATCAAATTCCAATGCGTTTTTGGAGCTTGGCGATGCTACCGGCTCTGTTAAGGGCTTACTACTACCCCGGGTGTCGTTACAACAAACCAACCTGCCCAATCCGCTTACTGCTCATGTGAAGGGAATGCTGGTGTATAATGTTACCACCAATGGAACCGACAAACCTGATGTTACTGAGGGGATATACTACAACGACGGCACACAGTGGATTAAGCTGATTACTACTGCCGGCACAGGCAGTGCCGGTACCCTGACTGATGCCAACAACGGACTGGCTGTTGCCGGTGGCAATACCGTGCAGCTTGGGGGCTCGCTGAATCAGCCTACTGTACTTACAGCATCGGCAGCTAATACGCTTTCGGTAATGGGGCTTCAGTTAGGTAATTCGTCCGATAGCCTGATAGTCTCCGACCCATCGGGGGTGTTGCGAAAAATCTCTTTCAGCCAGCTTATACAAAACCTGCAGGTAACCAACGGACTAACTTACAATGCTGCCACCCGCACCATCATGTTGGGCGGTACGCTTACACAACCTGTGATAATTAATACTGATGCTACTAATACTCTTTCGCTCAAAGGGCTTACGGCCGGTAGCCTTACTGACCGTATAATGGTGGTCGACCCCATTACCGGGCAACTTAAGTCGCTCGATGCGCAGAGCTTAGCCGGCACCCGGCAGGTGAGGATATATACCGCAGCCGACGGCCAAACATCGTTTGACACGCCATTCACTATCTCAAATATCGATAAAGTGCAGGTGTTTCGCAATGGGGTGGAGATGGATTTTCAGGCTAATGTAGGTGATAATACGCTAACGCTCGATTTCTCAACCTACTCCGATGGTTATTATACATCTTGCTTTGCGGGTGACGAAGTCAAAATATTTCAATGGAAATAAGTTTCTAAAATAAATTTTTCTAAATCTCAAAAATTAATTTTCTAAAAACAAGTAAAAATGAAAACAAATCTATCGAAAAATTGGATGAAAGTAGCCGGACTTACTTTGGCTCTTACATCATTTGCTTTGGTGGCTAATGCACAAACAGCTACTGGTACAGATGTGCTGAAAACAGCAGGTAAAACTAACTCAGGTACTGCTAAGCCGGTAAGGGTTATCGACAACAAGGGTACGATTAAGTATCTGCAGGTAAACAATGGTTTAACTCAGGTGGTGAATACTACCAACGAAGTAACTACCACTACCTGGCAGTTAGGAGGTACGCTTACTGATAACACTTATATTGATGTAGATGGCAAAGTGTTTGCCTTAGATGGTATTGCACTTGAATCAGGTACAGCTTCGGCCGATGCATCTACTGAATCGGATCATGGTACCGGTACCGGTTGGACTCTTTTGGTGCGCGACGAAGCTACCGGAGCTGTAAGGAAATTGCTGTTTAAAGATCTGGTAAAAGGTGGACAAACCAGTGTAGCCCTTACTGCTGCAACTGCTGCTGCTGACTACACTTACACAGATGCTACATTTCCTGTAGATGTAAACAAAGTATCTGTTTACCGTAACGGAGCTAAATTGCTTGCCGGTACCGACTACACTGTAACCGGAGCTCCCGGAGCAGCTACTGTGACTGTGAAAAAAGCAAGTGGCGCTGATCCGGAAGACTATATTTTTATGGTAGGAGACCGTATCGAAGTTCAGTGGATTAAGTAAGAACTGTATCATTAAAAAAAATCAAATAATTTACCGCGCTCACCTGATGAGCTGCGGTAAATTATTCCCTTATCATATGGTCAATAAATCAACCATATACCCCCTATAGACTTTGATGTGCTTAGGGGGAACAAGAATATATAAAATTAACTATTAGATATTGCAATTGCAGAAATCAAAAAAAAAGAAAAAAACATGGCTAACGTAACATCCGGACATAAAAGAAAAGCGTTGCTTCCAACAACTTTTTTGTTGGGACTGGTATTTTACAGCTTGTCCGCCATTGCTCAGATTCGTGTTATCGACAACAAAGGGACAATACAAATGGTAGATACCTCGAAATGGAAATTGAACGGAAACGATATTGGTAACAAAAATACAGGAAATGTGGGTATTGGCACTGATGCTCCTATGGCTAAGTTACATAATACCGGAGCTACCATACTGGGCTCTGTTGCGTTAACTGATTTTGCTGCTAATGCACCTATAGGCACTGCCGCTGCTACAGTAGATACATACTCGGGAGCTGTAATAACGCAAACTACTGCCGGTATTACCCTTACATTGCCTAACCCAACCAACAACCCGGCCGGACGAGTGTTTCAGGTATCCAATGCGGCGGCATCTGCGCAAGCTGTTACTGTTCAGGGTGTAACTATTGCACCGGGCAGTTCGGCTTTATACCGGTGGGATGGGGCGGCGTGGAATACTACAACCGCTCTGGCCAATAATATCCCATTGTCGGGATTAACTGAGGCTATTAAAACCAATACTATTGACAACACTAACTATGCTCAGGTATGGAACTGGTCTACAGCCAATACACAAACTCCACTATCTATATCGGCCAATGCCTTGACTTCGGGCAATATGCTGAGTCTTGCTTCTACTGCTACGGGTACTACCGGCAGCCTGCTCAATATCAGTTCGGCAAGCGCTGCAGCTGTAACCGGCGGCTTGGTTAACATGAATTTCACCGGAGCACATACGGGTAATGGTCTGAATATAACCGATGCTACCACTACGGGTACTGCCGTGGGTATATCTGCTGCGGCGCTTACTTCAGGATCAGCGCTCAATATTGCTGCATCAACCAATACATCAACCAACGGATTGTTTAATGTGGCCAATGGGGCTGCTTTTTCTGCCACGGCCACCGGCAAAGTTGCAACCGTACAAGCAAATGGAACTCCCAACAGCGGATTAGCGGTTTATGCTAACGGTAATGTAACCGTAGGTACCGCCACCCCTGCGTTTACTGCTACCACGGCATCGGCCACCAAACCTACTTTAGGGGTAGATGGTACCATCAATGCCAGCAACTATACATCGCCTGTAGTATCGCTTACCGATGCAGCTAGCATTACCTGGGATTTAAGTCAGGGAAATAATGCCAAAGTAACGCTTGGAGCTGCCGGACGAACACTAAACTTGGTAAACCTGAAAGCCGGAATGTATGGTACATTGGTGGTAACACAAGATGCTACCGGAAGCAGAACCATCACAACTATCCAGAAAGGAGGAGCAGCCGTTACCTCCAAAGTAATAAATGGAGGGGGTGGTACTTTGAGCTTTACATCCGCAGCCAGTGCTATAGATGTTCATTGCTTTTTCTACGATGGCACTAATCTTTATTGGACCAGCGGCTTTAATTACAACTAATGAACGGAAGCCTTCTGTGAGAGAAGAATGAATAATTGACAATGAACAATGAATAATGAATAATGAACAATTGATAATTAATTGGTTTCTGTGAGAGAAAATTGAAAAATGATAATCCGGATAAATATTGGGAGAATTATCATTTATCGCTGATAAACTATGAATTATGAACATGCAATTGCAAACTATAGAAAGTAAAATATATACCCTGCGTGGACAGAAGGTGATGCTGGATAGAGATTTGGCTGCGATGTATGGTGTGGAAACACGTCGTCTAAATGAGCAGGTTAGAAGAAATCTGAGAAGATTTGAAGGTGATGACTTTATGTTTCAGCTTTCACAACAAGAGTTTGAAGATTGGAAATCGCAATTTGCGACTTCCAATTCTATCAAAATGGGAATGAGAAAAAAACCTTATGCCTTTACTGAGCTTGGCGTGGCCATGCTCAGCAGTGTCCTTCATTCTGATATAGCCATAGAAATCAATAAAAGCATCATGCGGGCATTTGTTACCATCAGGCAAACCTTGTCGAGTGTTCCTACCGATGCTATCGGAGGTTTACAACGCGAGATACTGGAGCTTCGGCAGTATATGGAAGATGTACTTATTGACCAAAACGATATCAACGAAGACACGCGCATGCAATTGGAACTGATAAACCAAACATTAGCCGAAATGCAGGCGGGCAAACAAACAGACAATACTCCGCGGCGGCGGGTGGGATACTAATTGGTAATTAATAATTAACAATTAATAATTAATAATTGAAGAATGATAACCCAGATAAATATCAGGAGAATTATTCATTAATATCCCGATAGCTATCGGGAATCATTTATCGCTCATCACTTATCAACTATGAATTATGAACATGCAATTACAAACTATAGAAAGTAAAATATATACCCTGCGTGGACAGAAGGTGATGCTGGATAGAGATTTGGCTGCGATGTATGGTGTGGAAACAAAGAATTTGAATCTTTCAGTAAAAAGAAATATGAAGCGATTTCCGGCTGATTTTATGTTTCAACTGACCGAAAGTGAATGGCTTAGTTTGAGGTTGCAAAATGAAACCTCAAAGCGAGGGGGGCGTCGCTATATGCCTTATGCTTTTACAGAGCAAGGTGTGGCCATGTTATCGGGTTTGCTGAATAGTGATGTTGCAATTGAAATGAATATTGCCATCATGCGGGCATTTGTAACCATCAGGCAAACCTTGTCGAGTGTTCCTACCGATGCTATCGGAGGTTTACAACGCGAGATACTGGAGCTTCGACAGTATATGGAAGATGTACTTATTGACCAAAACGATATCAACGAAGACACGCGCATGCAACTGGAACTGATAAACCAAACATTAGCCGAAATGCAGGCGGGCAAACAAACAGACAATACTCCGCGGCGGCGGGTAGGATACTAATTAATAATTAACAATTAATAATTAATTAACTGGCTTCTGTGTATTCTGTGAGAAAAAAGTCATCGAGCAAATTATTAATTATTAATTTTTAATTATTCATTATTCATTATTAAGGTGATGCTGGATAGAGATTTGGCTGCGATGTATGGTGTGGAAACGCGTGTGTTGAACCAGGCGGTACGACGGAATATCGAGCGATTCGAGGGAGATGACTTTATGTTTGAGCTCTCCAGAGAGGAATACAATTCTTTAAGATCACAATTTGTGATTTTAAACACAGGTCGCGGAGAGCATTCAAAATATCTTCCACTTGCTTTTACGGAGTTAGGTGTAGCCATGTTGAGTAGCGTGTTGAGTTCAAAAATCGCCATAGAAATAAACCGAAGCATCATGCGTGCTTTTGTGGCGGTACGGCAAATGCTGGTTAGCCATCCGGCCGATAAAATAGAGGAATTGCGGCAGTATGTTGAAGAGATGTTTTCCGACCAGAACGATATCAACGAAGACACGCGTATGCAATTGGAACTGATAAACCAAACATTAGCCGAAATGCAGGCGGGCAAACAAACAGACAACACTCCGCGGCGGCGGGTGGGATACTAATTGGTAATTAATAATTAACAATTAATAATTAATTAACTGGCTTCTGTGTATTCTGTGAGAAAAAAGTCATCGAGCAAATTATTAATTATTAATTTTTAATTATTCATTATTCATTATTAAGGTGATGCTGGATAGAGATTTGGCTGCGATGTATGGTGTGGAAACGCGTGTGTTGAACCAGGCGGTACGACGGAATATCGAGCGATTCGAGGGAGATGACTTTATGTTTGAGCTCTCCAGAGAGGAATACAATTCTTTAAGATCACAATTTGTGATTTTAAACACAGGTCGCGGAGAGCATTCAAAATATCTTCCACTTGCTTTTACGGAGTTAGGTGTAGCCATGTTGAGTAGCGTGTTGAGTTCAAAAATCGCCATAGAAATAAACCGAAGCATCATGCGTGCTTTTGTGGCGGTACGGCAAATGCTGGTTAGCCATCCGGCCGATAAAATAGAGGAATTGCGGCAGTATGTTGAAGAGATGTTTTCCGACCAGAACGATATCAACGAAGACACGCGCATGCAATTGGAACAGATAAACCAAACATTAGCCGAAATGCAGGCGGGCAAACAAACAGATAACACTCCGCGGCGGCGGGTGGGATACTAATTGATAATTAACAATTAACAATTAATAATTGAAGAGTTATAATTCTGATAGCTATCGGGAGAATTATTCATTATCAATTATCAATTATCACTTATCACTTATAAAAATACAGCTCACAGAATACACGGAACAGTACAGAAAAAAATATGAAAAAGATACAACACAAACACATAGTCTTAATGTTGGGGATAGCATTACAGTTACCCTGGTTGCTCTGTGCCCAGAATCCTATGCAGCAGTACTGGATACTGGTGGGTTCATCGTGCAGTGACCTTAACTTAAGTTCTTCTGTTACTTTGCCTGCACCTTATTTTACGGCTCGCAACATCATCGGTACATCGTATACCGCCACCATCCCCACCGGGGCTACCCTACAGCTGGGCTGCGGCAATGCCACGGGCACAACATCGGCAATACTGGCCGGAGCAGGCGGGTTAAAGAAAATTGGGACAGGTGCCATTACTCTTACTTCCACCAATACCTATACCGGCAATACTGTCATTAATACCGGCACGCTGCAAGTGGGCGACTGTACAGGAGGTAGTTTAGGCAACGGCTCTTATGCCGGGGCTATCACCAACAACGGCTCTTTAATTGTCAACACCCCCGTAAACCAGACATTGTCGGGTGTTATCTCAGGCACGGGTTCACTGACCAAACTGTGTTCAGGTACTACATTTTTGACTGGAACAAACACTTACACTGGCACAACTACGAATGGAGTTAATGTTAGTATCCCAACTATCACCGCTGGGACAAATACTTATTTTACGAATGTTCCTTCAGATATGACTGTTGCAATGATCACATTGAATAGTTTAGTAAATGGAGTTACTACTGGGAATTTTATGGCTGGAGGAAATCCTTATGCGCTTTATTTCTTTACCAATGATGGCACTGCCGCCACAGTCCAAATGCAGATAAATGATGGTGGATTTCTAAAATCACTTAAACTACAATTTACTATAAATAATAGCGTTTTGACTACCACTCTATTATGGGCGAAATATTCTAATACCGCCATAGGAACAGACCAAAGTGGAGCAACAGACCAGACTACAGCCGGAGCATATGGTGTAAAAAATCTTTCAATTATTATAAACACAGGGGCACTTCAAATCGGAAATGGTGGCACGACTGGAAGTATTACAAATACAAATAAGATTGTAAATAATTCATCTTTAATTTATAACACCACATCCAACCTTACTCAATCACAAGTCATTTCCGGTACAGGAAGTCTGACTCAAAACGGTACAGGCATACTTACTCTCACAAATAACAGCACTTTCACTGGAGGAACCACTGTCAATAATGGTATCTTAAAATTAGCTAAATTAGTCAACAATTCAAATGGGACAATCATAGGCACCCTGACTATCAATGCCAATGGAGAAGTGGATGCTAATACTACCAATTGGGATCTCGGTTGGGATGTAAACAGGGTTTCAACAATTAATATCAATGGAGGTAAATTGGTTTTTAATGGGACTGATAATAATGGTGGCATGAATGCAAATGTCAATATGAATGGAGGAACAATCAGTGGTTCATCTTTTGATTGGTTTGCAACTGGAGCAAATACAATAAATGTCCTTGATGATAGCAATATCACCGCCGGGATGAATTTAAGATCCACATTAAATACTACTATAGATATCAATAAAACTTTATCCGTCTCTGGTGTAATGACAAACAGTGGAGCAATAGTAAAGTCTGGAGCTGGAACTTTATTATTGACAGGAGACAATACTAATACAGGCAATATCACAATCAATGCTGGTATTTTAAAAGTGGGTGATTGTGTCACTGGAAAATTAGGTGGTGGAGCTTATGCAGGAAACATCATTAATAATGGTTCGCTAATTATTAACACGCCAGCAACTCAAACTTTAAGTGGTATAGTATCAGGCACAGGTTCATTGAGTAAATTATGTACAGCAAATGCGATTCTTACCGGAGCTAATACTTATACCGGTGTTACCACTATTGCTGATGGGACACTTCAAATCGGAAATGGGGGAACAACAGGAAGTATTGCCAATACAGCCAACATTGTAAACAATTCTGCTCTCGTTTATAACACTACATCTAATCTCACTCAATCACAAGTTATTTCTGGGACAGGAAATGTAACGCAAAATGGAACAAACATTGTAACTCTGTCTGGGGCTAATACTTATACTGGTGGCACAAATATAAATGCTGGTACTATAAAGATTTCTTCTGATGGGAATCTTGGGGGAACTTCCGGGGCTATCTCAATTAATGGTGGATCTTTGGCTGTATCTGCTGACAATATTACTCTCAATGCCAATCGGGGAATTGTGGTGGGTACTAATGGAGCTACTATTGATAATACATCTATAGGCACCACCGGCAATACTTATATTGCGGGTGTGATTTCTGGGAACGGTCCTATCACTCTTAAGTCTATAGGAAGTCTGGCTGGTAAACCTACAGGTGATTACGGTCTTGGAATAAAATTATCAAACACCGCCAATACGTTTACTGGCGACATCACTATTAAATCTGGACTTGTAAGTTATGCCTCTGATGGATCTTTTGGAAATGTAACTAATAAAATTATTCTTGATGGTGGAGGAATGCTTGATGCCAATCAAAATATTCCTTTAGCTCATCCAATTCAAATCAATGCCGGAGGAGGAACCCTTCGTACTTATACAGGTGCCAATGTTTTCTGGTCTTCTACACTCACAGGTGCTGGTACGGTAAATCATACCGATGGGGGAACCTTGAATTTGACTGGCGACCTGACTGGTTTTACTGGTACTTTAGCTAATCTTCAAGGGACATTGGTGATTGCCAATCCTACCAATCAAATCTTTTCTGGTAATTTAGCAGGGACTTTTCCTATAAATAAATCTGATGTCGGGTCGCTCACTCTGACCGGTACCAATACAAATAGTGGCACCATGACTATCAATGCCGGAGTTTTGCAAATTGGAAATGGTGGCACCACTGGAGCTATTCCAAATGTTTCTGGAATTACTAACAATTCTGCCATTATCTACAATATGACTTCTGATAATACTCAGTCAGGAGTTATAACAGGGACCGGGTCTCTTACTAAATTAGGTTCCGGGACTTTAACTGTACCTTCTATCGGCTATACAGGAACTACAAATATCAATGAGGGGAAATTAAAAATTTCTAATACGAGTAATATAGGACTCCGTAATGTACTTATGCAAGCTGGTGGTACTTTAGAGTTTAATGTGCCCAGTGGTATTTCAAGGAACTTAACTTCATACAATGCAATAGCTGGAGATGGAACCGTAATTAAAAGTGGTGCCGGGACACTTTATTGGGGAGATTGGTCTGGAGACTATAAGCTCAATCTTAATTCTGGACTATTAGATATTCAAGCTGGTACATTGCAAGACATCAGTGATGTAAATGGAATAGGACAAAATGATTTTGCAAATTTTGGTGGAAGTGTAAACATTGCTACTGGAGCTATTTTTGGACTCGGAAATAGTAATTTGCAATGTGCTTCACTTACCGGAGGAGGAACTTTGGACTTAAGACGCGGAACTGGAGGGAAGACAGTTACTATTGGTTTCCAAAATGGAGGAGGCACATTTAGCGGAGTTATAGCAAGTTCAATCAAGATAAGAAAAATAGGTACAGGTACTCAAATCCTCAGTGGTGCTAATACTTACACTGGTGGTAGTACTATCGATGGTGGGACAATTGTTGCAGGCAGTGCTACTGCTCTCGGGACTGGAGCTGTGGCGATAAACAATGGAGGCACTTTATCATTAAATGCCAACATCACTAGCACTCAAACCATCACAGTCAACGCCGGTGGTACCCTCAACAAAAACGGATTCACTTTTGCCGGCACCATCACCAACAACGGTGGAACGGTGATTAATTAATAATTGATAATGAATTAATTGGTTTCTGTGAGAGAAAAAATGAAAAATGAGAAATGAAAATTGATAATTGATAATCGCGATAGCTATCGGGAGAATTATTAATTTTTAATTATTAATTAATTAGCTTCTGTGAGAGAAAGAAATAAACGAAAATAATCATGGATTTGCTATCATAAATACTATTATAAACAATGGAGGAACGGTGATTCCTTAAAAATGAATTATTCACATATAAAAACAATGAATTATGAGCTATCAAAACATTTCGTACACTATGCCACAGGCAGACATCGACGCGGTAAAAACTGCTATTGCTACCATTGCTGCCAAAATGCCTTTTCTCGTTACTCTGAATGCGGACGAAATTCAGTCTCTTTTTAAACTGGGACATAAAAGCGCAGATTTTGTGCAGGACGCCTCGCAGGCTGCCACCAATTTCGGCAACAGCATTTTGCCTGCCTCTTTCAATCAGGCTGAATATGCTAAGGACGTTGCCCTGTTCAAAGCATTGATGGAGATAAAACTGCTGCTCGACTCGTTGAACGAAAAGGTGGACAATACCTATATGGCAGTGGGCAGCGAAGCTATGACAGCCAGTTTGGAAGTATATGCCTATGTGCAAACGGCAGCCGACAGAACACCCGGTTTGCAAACGGTGGCCGACAAACTGAAAGATCGTTTTAAAAACCAAGGTATCAGAAAAGCAAAAACAAGCAGCTGATTATAGCCGTTACGAAGTCCTGTTCCCTCAGAGGGAACCTGAGTACCCTCAAAGGGAACCCGAGTACCCTCAAAGGGAACCTGAGTAGCCTCAGAGGGAACACGAGTAGCCTCGGAGGGAACACGAGTAGCCTCGGAGGGAACACGAGTACCCAAAAAGGGAACAGGAGTACAATTTTGCATATAGTAAATTTACCCATAGGGAATGTATCCAATTATTCATTATCAATTATCAATTAATATCCCGATAGCCATTGAATAAACTGTTAATTTAAATATGTACAACATCCTTAAAAACAGCGAAGTAGAATCAAAAATCATCTCTCTGAGAAATACGAAAGTAATCTTGGACAGTGATGTCGCTCTATTGTATGGGGTAGAGACCAAAAGGGTAAATGAAGCGGTAAAAAATAACGCTGATAAATTCCCGAACGGGTATATTTTTTCTCTTTCAAGTGATGAGTGGAGTCAAATGAAGACGAAATTTTCGACTTCATTCGGTCCCGGTGGAAAAGTTAAGCTGCCTGTTGCTTTCACCGAGAAAGGCCTTTACATGCTGGCAACGATACTTAAAAGCAAAAAGGCCACGGAAACAAGAAAATAATTAATAATTAATAATTAATAATTGACAATTAATAATTAATTAATTGGTTTCTGTGAGAGAAAAATGAAAAATGATAATCGCGATAGCTATCGGGAAAGTGATAATCTAGATAGCTATCGGGAGAATCATTAATTATTAATTATTAATTTTTAATTATTAATTGTCAATTATGAACATGCAATTACATACCATAGAAAGTAAAATATATACCCTGCGTGGACAGAAGGTGATGCTGGATAGAGATTTGGCAGCGATGTATGGTGTGGAAACAAGGCGACTGAATGAACAAGTCAAGCGGAATAGCTACAGATTTCCAGAAGATTTTATGTTTCAACTAACGAAAATAGAATTTGAAAGTTTGATATCGCAAAATGCGACATCAAGTTGGGGAGGAAACAGGAAATTACCTTTTGCTTTTACTGAATTAGGGGTAGCTATGCTAAGTAGTGTTCTCAATTCGGTTATTGCTGTTCAGATAAATATGTCCATCATGCGTGCTTTTGTGGCCGGACGGCAAATGCTGGTTAGCCGTCCGGCCGATAAAATAGAGGAATTGCGGGAGTATGTGGAGGAAATCGTCGCCGACCAGAACGACATAAACGAAGATACGCGCATGCAACTGGAACTGATTAACCAAACATTAGCCGGGATGTTGGTTAATAATTAATAATTAATAATTAATAATTAACAGGTTCTTGTGAGAGAAAAATGAAAAGTGAAAAGTGATAATCGCGATAGCTATCGGGACAGTGATAACCCAGATAAATATCGGGAGAATTATTAATTATTAATTTTTAATTATTAATTATAAAAATACAGCTCACAGAATACGCGGAACGGTACAGAAAAAATATGAAAAACATACAACACAAACACATAGTCTTAATGTTGGGGATAGCATTACAGTTACCCTGGCTGCTTTGTGCCCAGAATCCCACGCAGCAGTACTGGATGCTGGTGGGTTCATCGTGTAGTGATCTTAACTTAAGTTCTTCTGTTACTTTGCCTGCACCTTATTTTACGGCTCGCAACATTATCGGTACATCATATACCGCCACCATCCCCACCGGGGCTACCCTACAGCTGGGCTGCGGCAATGCCACGGGCACAACATCGGCAATACTGGCCGGAGCAGGCGGGTTAAAGAAAATTGGGACAGGTGCCATTACCCTTACTGCCACCAATACTTATACCGGCAATACCACCATTACCGGCGGTACTCTGCAAATAGGCGACTGCAACACGGGCAGCCTCGGTGGCGGCACTTATGCCGGAACCATAACCAACAGCGGCTCGCTGGTTATCAATACCCCGGCAAACCAAACGCTTAGTGGCGTAATTTCGGGTACGGGAACGCTTACCAAATTATGCACATCTACCGCCATATTTACTGCTGCCAACACCTACACGGGCACCACTACCATTACCACGGGCGCCATGCAAATCGGAAATGGGGGAACAACAGGAAGTATTGCTAACACAGCCAATATTGTCAATAATTCTTCTCTTGTTTATAATTTGACTACTGATCTCACTCAATCACAAATTATTTCAGGTACAGGAAATGTGACTCAAAATGGACCTAATACCATAACCCTTTCAGGGGTCAATACTTATACAGGACAAACTAATGTAAATGCCGGAAAAATTATCTCTACAAATACTAATACTCTTTCAGGTAATATCAATATTGCTCCTGGCGCGATATATCAGACTCCTGGTGGCGGCTCTTTAAAAGTTTATGGTGATGGGACTTTGAAAATAGTCAGTGGTAATGCTAATTCAATCACTTCTAATATGACTAAAAATGCTGTAGTTGAAATTTCTGGTATGACAGACTTTTTAAATTCTAATGCTGGTGGTCAATGGGGTAATAATCTTGCTAAAGTTAGAATACTAAATGGAACTAATGTAGATATTGGTTCTAATTGTATTATTCAAGCTTCTGGTTTTATTTCTGAAGGTGGTTTTTCTACTCGTTGGGGGGATAGAGCTTCGAGTATAAGAATGGTGGGAGATGGCACATATCTGAATACTGGCACTATGGGAATTAGTCCATATACAGGTGGTCCAAATTATACTCAGACAGGTATTGGTACACAAATATTTACTGGGAATACCAGATTAGGTGATCTTAGTATCAATAATGGAATATTACAATTTGGTATCAATACTAATACTACCTATAACTTAGTTGGCACCACAAATACTATAGCTGCCGGAGCCAAGATAGTAGACCAGTCTAATTCTAATAATACAATCTCAGTTGTTATTGGTGGAGCTGGAAGTATTGAAAAAAATGGAAGTGGAATATTAACTATGACCGGGGCTAATACTTACACCGGAGCCACCACCATCAATGATGGTGTCTTGCAAATCGGAAATGGAGGAACCACCGGAAGTATTGCCAGTACTTCTAATATTATAAACAATAGTTCACTTATATATAATGTGAGCACCAATCCTCTTACTCAATCACAACTTATTTCAGGAACGGGAAATATTATTAACAACGGTACAGGTAAAATAATACTAACTGCTGCTAACACTTACAGCGGTGGCACTACTATCAATGCTGGAGCTATGGTGATGAATACCGATAATCCTTTTGGGACTGGAGCTTTGACTATCAACACCAATGGAACTCTTCGAATTTCTGATGGGGACAACGTAGATGCTCAACTAACTAATCCAATAACCTTAAACGGTGGAACAATTTATAATATTAGTTCTGCAGCCGCCAATTCACCAGGTTCTAATTTATCTGGACTCATTACCAATAATGGGGTGACAAGTTATATAAGGACTTATTATAATACTCATCACTTAATTCTTTCTGGTGGACTGGCTGGAACAGGGAATTTGATTCTTACCGAAGGTGGTGGCTTATATCCAGGAGGTATTATAAAATTATCTGCCCCAGGGACTTTTAGTGGTACTGTCAATATCACAGGAAAATGTTGTCAGATTTATCCAGTAGACATTCTTAACAATAATGCTTTGCAATTTGCAACGGTAGATATGACCCCAGCTACTCTGAATGCCTATTTAAGGATATCTACACCAAATGCTTTGATAGCAGGGCTTACAGGCGGTACTGCCAACTCTTATATTTTTAATGCCGATGCCACTCAAAGAGTCCTCACTGTAAATAATACTACCGACTTTACCTATAATGGCTTGATTGGAATCTCGGGAGATGCTAATGCCAATAAATTGTCTTTAGTAAAAACTGGAGCTGGGAAATTGACTTTGACTGGAGCTAATACTTATACTGGGACGACTTTAGTCAGTAATGGGACTTTGTCTTTATCATATAATGGAGGGACTATTGGTAGTGGAGATTATATTGTCAATCAGGGAGGAACTTTAGATCTGACAACTAGCAACTATTGGACTTTTAATCCTACAAATTTTACTATCAATGGCGGAATTGTTACACTTACTGCTGCTGGTGGAGCTAACAGAGTTGGATTGGTTGGTAAAAACATCACCTTTGGTCCGACCGGAGGAGGAACTATTACAATTGGAGCAAATGTCAATGCGACTTGGAGTAATAATACTTTTATAACTCAAGGTGGAGCTAGAAATGTCATCAATGGGTCAGGGTTTAATTTAAATTTTGGAAGTATTAATTTTAATGTCGCCAGAGGGACTGATCCAACTATTGATCTTTTGGTAGATGCTACTGCTGGAAATTCAAATTTTGGAATGAGTAAAGATGGTAATGGTATTCTGGCAATTTCTAATGCCTTTACTTTTACTGGTGGGCTCAATATCAATGCTGGAACTCTTCAAATTGGAAATGGAGGAGCTGGCGGTAGCATTCCAAATGCGGCCAATATCAATGATGCAGCTACCCTTGTTTATAATACCACCACCAATCTCACTCAAACTCAAGTCATTTCTGGAGCCGGGACTATAATTAAAAATTCTACCAATAATCTTACTCTTGATGGAGCCAATACTTATACCGGAGGCACAACTATCAATGCTGGAACTATCACTTGTGGTAATGTAGCTTGCCTTGGGACTGGGACTGTGATCATCAACGCTGGAGCTACTCTCAATAAAAATGGTTTTGCAATTGCTAATACGATTGTGAATAACGGCGGAACGGTAATTAATTAACAATTAATAATTTAATAATATATTGGCTTATGAGCTTTTTGTGAAAGAAAAAATGAAAAATGAAAATCCAGATAAATATCGGGAGAATTATCAATTATTCATTATCAATAATATTGAAACCTAAAAAAACGATAAACGGATGAAAAGAAAACTATACGTATACACCTTGCTTGTGTGGGTTGGTATGGCTGCCTGCGATACTTCGCAGAACAATAAACTACAGATAGACCACCAGCCTGAAGTGCTTGCAAATGCTGCAGTCGACACTTTGATTGCTCCGGGATATAAAAGATTTTTCGGAACAATAGCTGCTGATGTTTATGCTTCAGCTCCTCTGAACTTTGCGCTGGATTATCCGCAAAATATGGTGGTATATCAGGGTAAAGGTCACAACGACAATCTGCTTCAATTGGCAGATACAGCGCTTAACGATACAACGGCCGACATCAGTTATTTGTCGGTGCAGCTTGTGTGCTTAGGCACCGATAGTACCGATGCTACAAGGTATATGCGCATGGTGATGAACAAAGATGCTACGCTACGTGGCATACGGGAGTTCAAATATATCAGGGCTCGTACACATGCAGCTCAGGGAGCTTTTGCGTCGGAGTCTGTTGGTCGTACCGAGTATTATGTAACCAACATTAAGCGGCAGCAAGGGGATAACTGGATGGTTATGGTTAAAAACGACCGTTCGGATGATGCAGCCACCCGACAAATAGCTAAGAGCTTGTTTGAGAGCATAAAGGAGAAATAAATATCAATTCGCAGATAAAAGACATCAAATAATTTTTTGCAATAAAAACAAAGATATTAAAAGACTAAGAACCATAAAAAAATTAAACATGAAACGAGCATGAATACGAGTATTCACCAAAGACAGTGAAAATTTGACATGCGAGTTCCATACGACCTTTAAAAAAACAATTATTTACGTATGAAAACATTCTACCTTCTTTTGTTTTGGCTAACAGTGTTTGCTTTTACAGTTTCGGGGCAAACTTATGGGCCATATACGTACAGCAATGGTGCACAAAGCATATCAATGACCATGGAGTATGTACCTGATTTATGGCCGGGAACCGATGCTGTAAATATTAAAGTAACAAACACCAGTGCCACTGTACTTGAAATGAAAAAATCAATCCTTGTTTTCAATAGCCCAATGGCGCCAACGTTTTCAAATTTTGTGTCTTTAGGGGCTTTAAGCTGGCCATATTTTACGCTTCCTCCCCGCGTAATAGTTGATGATACCCCCAATAAAGTCTATGTCGATTCCATCATGTATTATCAAAATGGTGATACATGGTCCAATACAAAACTGGCAGCCAACGCTTCTTTTACATGTCAGTATTATTTTTCGGGCAAGGTTGGGAGCTCATTTATTGAGCAACTGAGCCCCAATATCAAATTCTATCCGGCGGCATGGCCACAGCCGGTATATTTTGTGCCCGTTACGTTTAATTTTACCGGAAACGGCGGTAGTAATGCCACCGTAAATGTAAAAAATATGGTGAATAATATTACCGAGCATTTTAATATAAACTCAGGAGCATCCAAAAAATTAAGAAGCAATAACAATTTTGCTGTTTGGGCCGATAACTTTGTGGTGGGTAATACGCAATACATCTCGCAATATACCCAAGCCAGTCCTTATACCTTCCAAACTCCTGCTACTGGCGCATCTACGGTTACATTACCTTTCAGTACCAACAGCCTGCCTACCGGAAGCTTTTCGGCATCGGTATCCGGTTTGCCTGCTTCTGCTCAGGTAACCCTTACTTTACAGGGAGTTGCTCATGGCACTGTCAAAACTGTGCAGATAAGTAACGGAACTACCCCTATCAATGACTTGCCTTTGGATACATACAATGTTACTGCCGGTAGCTATTTCAATAGTGCTGCCAATATAATATCCAAAGCTACTGTAGCTGCAAGCTATACATTAAGCGCTGCCACAGGCATTGCTTTGAACATAAGCTATACTTCGTGCGACATTATACCCTTTGCTGTACCCGGGTTCCCTAAATATATTGCGCAGGGGGGTATTACACTTGGCGAAACAGGCGGCTCGTTTACTCGTACTCCTATGGACGTACTGTTCAAGTATTCGGGCGATGGAGGCGATGGCGATCCCGGCAAAGTGTGGGATAGTAACCCCACTATCACCTATGCCATTAAAAACACGATAGCCCAATGCCGTGATTTGGAAACTTTTTATAAAAGCAGTTTTCCTTTTTTGCCTTCGGATTATAAGGTAACTCCGGTAATGGTACACTATACTGCTAATGCCAGCGGAGGATGGTCTATCGCAGCTGTAGAAATGCTCGATACAACACACTTGCGCTACCATTTTATAAACCTGATAAGAGAAACGCAGGAATTTATGAAAAACAAAGATGCGGCGCATCCTTATCCCGGATCGTTTATTATTAGCCCTGATTTGCTGGGTATGCTGCAACAAAACTATGGTGAAATCAACAACAAGCCTGCTTTCGACTATAACAACCCTTCGAGATTTGGTTCAGTGGCTAATGGATATGAAGCAAACCTGTTTACAAGCAAAATTTTTGTGAATCAGAAATTAGCCGAAGCTTATGCCTGGTGCGGGCTCAACCCGGCAAGTCTGCCTGCTTTTACCGACGATATAAAAGGATATTTTCAGGCGCTTACCTATATTGTACATGCTGTAAGCAACAATAGTGTAACCGTGGGGTATCAGGAGAATATGTGGGCTACCGGTGGCGCTCAATGGGTTACCACCCATACTGCCGAACCTGTGGCAATGGCCAACGAGGTGGTTAATTTCTTAAATACTCATATAGGCGTATTCAACGGAACTTACAAACCCGACTATTTTGTGCTGGACAGATACGAAATGGATGACTTTGGAGGCGGCATAGGTAATTATTGCTACAATGCCACTGCCTGGCAACGTACCCTGACTTATGGCGATACAATGGCCAAAAGCTATGGACTCCCTCTGATGTTATGGCAGTTTCCGGGAGGACATTTAGTGCCTGCAAATGGTAGTTTTCCCGTGGTGAAATATGATCAGGTAATGCACGGAGGTGCCGGTGGCACCTGGATTTTTGGAGATAAAAATATAGGTAAGAATATATACAACGTGAGTTCAACCCAGCTCAGTATACCTCTTTCGGCCTCGGCATATCAGGGCGCAACTACAGTGGGAAAATTGCTGGAAGCTGACAATGGCTATGATTGGGGTCAAAGTCAGTTGGGAAGCTTGGTCAATAGCAATGTTTTTGCTATACTATGGGGAGGCGGAAATACCACATCAATAACCAATATTGCCGGCAACGGCGACGATGACGGATGGCTTGCTACTAAAGTAAAGAACTATCTGAATGGTAATCAGGCATTCAAAACATCATGTGGAGCTATTCCACCTCCTCCTGTTACTGGTGTCGAAAAAAATACGGTGACTGACAGCAAGGTTGAAATTTACCCTAACCCTGCCACCGATCAGTTACACATCACTATCGGAGATACAGCTGATGACCTTACTGTTGAAATTGTATCATTGGTTGGTATTGTTCTCTACAAAAATTCGTTTGACGCCAGTAACTCCAAACAGATAAACCTGAATATAAGTGATTTTCCCAAAGGGCTTTATGTGGTAAGGGTACATGGCAATGCCGTTCAAAAAGCATCAACCATAATTAAACAATAGGGTAATGAACAATTCCGGATACAGCTCCTCATGAACTGTATCCGGAATAACAACACACGGACAATAGAATACAATAAACATGATGTATTACGCTAAAAAACTCATTATGATGACATACAAAATCTGCAATATTATGGTTTTTGACAATCTTATTGATTCATTGAAATCGATGATGAGATTAGTAAGGCTAAGCTCCATACTTGTTATATACTTTGCGTTAGCAAGTCATGGTTTGTATGCCCAAAAGGATATAACCTACATCAATGATGCGTATTACATATCGTCTAATGCTACGCAGTGGTATGGCTCTGTAGTACTGGGGCCTGCTGCCCGTGTATATATTACCGATGGTGATAAAATATTATTCTATGGCGATACACTTAAAGTATATCCCGGAGCACAGATATATGGCTCTGATCCGGCCTGGAATACGCAGCTGTTAGGCAGAGGTACTGGCACTGTTGTATTTAAACAACCAAACCCGAATACAGGCACCACCGTACAGCAGGTCCTGGATGGTGGTGTTCCGACCAACAGCGTGTCGGGCGACGATAATACTCTTACATCCATCGAAATTGACAACCCTCAGGGACTGAAGCTTACCAACTTCAACGCACGGATAGGTACAGAAATCAATTTTGTAAATGGGCATATATTTTTGACCGATAAAAACTTAATGCTGACCAAAGATGCAAAACTTAATAGCTACAATGGCCAAAGATTCGTGGTAACTGCATCATCGGGACATTTACTGAAAGAAAACTTTAATTCAAACTTTGAGTTTCCTGTTGGGGCAGGTGTTAATGATTATACTCCTGCCCGGATTACGCCGGAGTTGGTAAACTCTGTGTACGTCAATGTAAATAACTATGCTTATTCTGCCGCCAACGAAAATGAGCTAACGGGCATTGACCGTACCTGGCATATTTACGCCACTGTACCAACCAAAGCGCTGGTACAGTTGCAGCACAATACTAACACCAATATGAGCGGCTTCAATCCTGAGGCCAACTACATTACACGCTATGGTCAGGCTCCTAATACAACAGGCGATAACGAAAGCAGTGGCGCATGGCAACGTAATAACCCTGCTGCATCGGTAGCGGGTACAATGCCGTCGTCCGAGGTGCAAACGCGTACTTTCCTGTTGGCTACAGACCTTAATGCCCTTGAAGCCTTCTTTACAAAAAATACCGATGTGATTACCGGATATCCCGACATTGTGAAGCGGGTGAGCGAGCCGGTATTGAATGCCGATGGCGTTTATTTACTTAAATACACCCTGACCGTTATCAACGATACGCCGGAGAAAATAACCGCTTTGCAAATTGAAGATGATTTAACGGCTGTATTTGGCTCTACAGGCTGCACGTATACTGTAAATAGTGTTGTGGCATCGGGGGCGCTTGTGGGAAATGCGCTGTACAACGGAGCTGCTTATACCTTTGCATTGGACAATGGACAGTGGCTAAGCCCCGGCGCACGCGACTCGGTAGAGATAACACTGACTGTAGATACGCACGGAAACGACCAAAGTATAAGTGTATTCAACACCGCCAAACTAAGCTGTATGATTACAAATATTGCCTTCTCAAAGGAGTCAAATACAGTTGAAACGGTGTTCCATGCTGTAAACTTTGCAGTGCCTGATGCACTTACGCCCAATGGCGATGGTATCAACGATAAATTTGTTATCACACATGGCACTAATTTAAAAGTTGGCATTCAAATGATTAATCGCTGGGGTACTGTGGTTTTTGCTGACGATAATTACCAAAACACCTGGGAAGGAAAATCGGATGGCGCTTTCCTTGGCAATGAATTGCCAAACGGAACTTATTATTGTGTATATAAAGCTACCGATATTACAACAGGAAAAGTGGTAGTAAGTGGAGTGAAGTTTATTACACTAAAAAGAGATTAACTGAAATTGTCCTGGCTTTTTTAGGATATATAAGTAATGTATAGTTCTTTTTTATATGAAGAACGAAAACTTTTTAAACCCCGTGAATAAAGTCAGGATAAATTTGATAATAAATATACAAAGAGGAATGCAGGCCGGTTACTTGTGAAATAAACGGGCCGGGAGATTCGCTACAAGGTAGATCTGAAAGGGATTTTTAGCCAGATAGTATTCATATTTGGCTAAAAATTGCTATCCTCTGACAGTTCCATCAGTAAATGTGGATATGTATAGTGTGATGGATTTAAAAAAAACGAGTAATAACAATCGAACCTCTGGCCGTTAAGGGTGGAGCTTATGATTCAAGATATAGAAAATGAATATACTTAAGATATGGAGAATAAAATTCAGGCGGATGATAGATGTAATCGAAAAAGGAATACTTCTATCTATGCTACTGGTCGAGATTGTGAAACTTGTCGACTTGTTTATTAAACCGAATTTTACACCCGATTTTATTGGCTTGGTTGTGCCTGTAATATATTTTCTGATTTATCTGCTATCAAACCGTGGGTTTGTTCCTGAAAATCTGAAATGGATGCTCTATATCTATTTAATGCTTTTATGTGTGTTTGTTAATGATGTTGTCCTGCTTTTTTATCTTGACGATTTACAGGCATTCAGGTTGAGTTACTACAGTTCGTTTGCTGTAATAATTCTTTTGCAATGTTTTACGGGGGTATTGCTCGGGCATAAACATATTCTTATAACCGGGGGAGTAGTAATAATCAGGCTGTTGTTGATAACATTGTATTTTGCTACGCCTGAATTCCGGGCAATATTGACCTATGCTTTGCCTGTGCATATTGTATCTACTTTGCTTTTGTTTTACGTGGTAAAAACTGTTATGACAGGGATATATAAGAGTTACCTTGACGAAATAAAAACTGACAGACAATTTGCAGAGTTCAGAAATTTTGCAGAGTTTAAAAATCAGATGATTTCTTTTTTTGCGCATGATATTAAAGGTTCGTTAAACAGAATATCGTTACTATCTTCTAAAATGAGTTCCGATGCGGGCGAACTGGTAGAGGCCTGCCGGCAAATATCGCTGATAACGAACAATATGCAGAATATCAACAAAATGGAAGATGCTTCGTATAGATATGATGCGCAGGAAATAGATATTTCGAAGGTAATAAATAATGCAATAGACAATGTGAAGATTTTTGCCAGATATAAAAACATTAATATCCTTGTTGGTGCTTTAAACGGGCAGAAAGTGTCCGGCGAAGAGTTTTTAATTGAGTCTGTAATAACCAATTTCTTGAGTAACGCCTTGAAGTATGCTCCGTACGAAACTACGGTTCATGTGCAGGTATCTTCGGCCAATGGGCAGCTTACTCTCGAAGTTGCCGATCAGGGGCCGGGCGTAACCGGGCTGCGCGTGGAAGATGTTTTTAAGAAATACCATCATGGGAATCATAACCCTGATCTTACATTTACGTTTTCGAGCGGACTGGGTCTGGCATTTTGCAAACTGGCCATACAACTGATGCATGGCGTGATAGGACTTACCTCTGTCAAAGATGGTGGGTGCGTGTTCTGGTTTAGCCTGCCTCTGCTGAGCGAAGGTGAAGTGGCTGAAGTAGTGGTAAACGGGCACAATAATGAATCTTTACTGCTGAACAACATCGAGATGGAAACGGTAAGGCCCATATTGGAAACACTCAAAGGCCTTGAGTATTACGAAACTGGCCGAATTATGCTTTTGCTGGATAGTATTGTAACTGATAATGTAAATATTGCACGCTGGAAAGATGCCGTACTTAATGCTTCGATGTTAAGTAATATCAAAAAGTTCAAAAGCCTGATCGACAATGTCGACCGGAATTAATTTACATGCTAAAACCATTTTCTAAAGTTCAAACTAAAGGATGATACACAAAACAACAACTGAAAACTGATATTTGAATAATTATTAACTAACAAAAAGCTGTTTTACGATGGCTAATATAAAAAACAAAAAAATATGAACACAAAAACGCTTAAAGACTGGTTCACAAACCTGGTGACTATATTTAGTATTGTTGGCCTGTTTACCACACTTTATGTAGGTATATGGTATATCCCCGGCTGGATACAGGAAACCCACAACAATAAGGTTAAGAATGCTGAAGCCGAAATTTTACAATCGGTAAAAGAGCTTGTATTTAACGATACAACTTATACGTTGGCCGAATTACCGTCTCTGGTACGTGCCAAGGAAATTTCGTTGCAGGAGGGTTTCCCGCTTTCAATCAATGATATATTGACCAAAACAGAAGAATCTTTTATGGAGGATAAATATCTGCCTCTGGCCAAAAGAAAAGAGCTTATTGACAGGCTGGAAAGGATTAAAATGAAGCTGCCCAAAGAATCTAAAACCGTAAAACCCAAAGTAAGTGGTTCGGGTGCAACCTCTATCGGCAAATGGTTCTCAATTATTGGGTCTATCGTGGCTGTAATGCTGGGTATTTTCAGTACGTATATAAAATTTAAGTCGGACAAGGAAAAAGAGGCCGAGCTGCAGAACGAAATACATGGGCTGATTTCAGAGACCGAAATGCGAGAGTTCAGCTACGAATTTGAAAGAAATATTGAAGAAACCCTCAAGCAGCGACCCGATATTATCTTAGAGTATAAAGATACCCACGATACCGGAATAGGCATTGTGTTCTCGAAAGATGGGAAAAAATATTTTGTGGAAGCCAAATACCTCAACAGGGGAAAAATGGGACTCAGCCATTATTACAATTTTATCAATAAAATTAAAAACAAGCAGGGCGAAGCATGGTTGGTATATAATGCCGAATTGACACCTATGGTGGTGAAACAAATTGCCGATTTCAACAAAGGGAATAAAAACATGAGCATTGTACCTGTAAAAGCCGGTACTCCAAACGAATTTGCTGCGAAATTGCAGGAACTATTGCCCAGGTAATTAAGCTAAAGCGATGTATAAATGATAAGCTTCTAAACTATAAGAAAGAAAAACCTCCTGTAAAATTGAATTTTTTTACTCTTTTCAATTTTTTACAGGAGGTTTTATTCCGATTTGACGGCTGATTATATGTTCTGCAGGAATATCTGCAAACTTTCACCAGCGCCAAGCCCCAGTTTTTTCTTGAGCCTCTTGCGGGCTATATTGATGGTGTTCAGCGATGTATACATCAGGTTCGAAATTTGCTTGCTGTTCATATTCAGTCTGATATAAGCACATAACTGTAGCTCATAATTGGTAAGCTGTTTTTTGCTTAGTTTTTTAAAGAAGTCCGGGAACAAGGTGTCAACCTGTGTTTTAAAACCATCCCAGTTTATTTTTGTATTACGCCCCGATATGTAACTTTCAATGATATTAATCATTTGTTTGGTATCCTCCTGAGCATCACTTTCCTTGATAGAGTTTAAACCCTTCAGAATATTGTCGCGCATAGATTCAAACTGTTGTATATCAAGCATCTTTGTGGTTAGCTGCTCTTGCAATAAAAAATTTTGCTCTTTGATGCGAATGTATGCCTTGGATAGCTGCAATATGCTGCTTACTCTGGCCAATAGCTCTGCTTTCTCCACGGGTTTACGCATAAAGTCTATAGCTCCTGTGAAAATAGCTTTGCCTGCATCTTCGGAACTTGACGTAACTCCCGAAATCAGGATAATTGGGATATCTTTGGTTTGTAAATTCTGTTTTAACAATATTGTGGCTTCAATCCCACTAATTTCGGGCATTTGCCAATCCATAATGATTAAACTTGGCATCTCACGTAAAACTACGTCGATAGCCGATGAACCTGTTGAGGCAGTAAGTATCTCATAGTCAGGATTACTTACCAATATCTCCGTAAGAAGTCTGATGGTAAACACATCATCGTCAACAATGAGAATTTTCGTTTTACTGATATCTTCCATAATGGTTTTTTAAAAAAATTCAATTTTTATACAAATATCTAAGATAGATACATTAACAGTCTATAGGTATGATATTGAATATTTTCTTGGGATAAGTTCCTCCCTGTTAAAATGCTTTGAAAACAAAAATAGTAAAAAAACATCACAAACATAATCTAAAATTATGAAATAGATAGTTTTTAATAAGAAAAAAAAGCCTTTGATAAGATGTTGTATAGATAAAATAACAGTTTGTTTGCATGAAGAAAGGTGTTTATGGAGTACATTGTATAAAAATCCGTATTTAAGTTCCAAATTTTATACGCAGTATTTAAATATTAACTACAATAAAGTGAATCTGGTGTGTTTTGTCAGATTTTTACCAAATAAGCTGTTCTTAAAACACACACAAAAGATTATCCTGCTTTAAAACAGAGTTTTTATACGTAGCGTTATCCCCATTTTTAATAACTTTGTGCTTGAAAAATATGACCGTAATTTATCTCACTTTTTGTGCAAAAAAACCTAGTTATATGCTATTACGGTTCTTACATACTGAACTCTGCAAAATAAAGATTGCTCCGCTAAGTCGATTCTTTATTTTTTGAATGCTAATGGATTCTACCGACACGTCGGAACGTGCTATTTATACTTAAAAAAACACTTTTCGGAGTGGACTCATAAAACCAATTTTTAAACTATAGTTATGACAGTTCTTGAATTAAAAAAAGCGTTTGAAGAAGCTTACGGTAAAAAAGCCGAAGCTGTTTATTTTTCGCCGGGAAGGGTAAACCTTATTGGCGAGCATACCGACTACAACGGGGGAGCGGTGTTTCCCTGCGCGTTAAGTTTTGGTACTTACTTGCTGTTGGCCAGGAATGATAAAAAATCCATGAATTTTAAATCGCTCAACCAACCCGAAATTATTTCTCTTGGTTTTGACCAGCTTACTACTCCACTGCAAAAATCCTGGGTCAACTATCCTCTGGGAGTGATTGCTCAGTTTGTAAAACGTGGAGTGGCTATTTCGCAGGGATACGATATTCTGATTTGGGGTAATGTACCTAACGGAGCCGGACTTTCATCCTCGGCTGCGTTGGAAGTGGTTACGGCTTTTGCTTTTAACGACCAACTGGGTACTGAATTCAATCGCACCGTGCTTGCGCAAATCGGGCAAAAATCCGAACACGAATTTGCGCTTGTTAACTGCGGTATCATGGATCAGTTTGCGTCGGCCAACGGAGCTAAAGACCACGCCATACACCTCAACTGCGATACGCTTGAGTTTGAACTTGTACCCGTAAAACTTCAGGGAGTCAAAATCCTGATCTCAAATACCCACAGCCCTCACAAACTGGACTCGGGAGCTTACAACCAACGCGTGGCCGAATGTAAACTGGCTGTAGAACAGCTCAACAAGGTGCGTCCTCTGAAATATCTGGCCGAACTTACCGAAGCTGAATTTAATCAGATTTCATCGGCCATTACTGATCCTGTAGCATTCAAGCGTGCTCGCCACGTAGTAGGCGAAGTACAACGCACATCCGATGCTGTTAAGGCGTTGAAAGCGGGAGATATCCAGCTTTTCGGACAACTTATGAATGCCTCGCATGCTTCGCTGCGCGACGATTACGAAGTTACCGGCCCCGAATTGGATACGATGGCTGAAGAGGCCTGGAAAATCGACGGGGTTATTGGCTCGCGCATGACAGGCGGAGGTTTTGGAGGCTGCACAGTTTCACTCGTAAAAGACGAAGCTATCGATACTTTTATCAAAGAAGTAGGTGCTGCTTACGAAGCTAAAATTGGCATTAAACCTGAGTTTTATATCGCCGAAATTGGCAATGGTGCAACTCGCGTGGAATAAATTCTGAGTTTTCGTGTCGGTGAGTTTATTGTTCTCATTATCCTTAAAAACATATAAAGTTACCTTAAACGCATCGACACATCAACCAATCAACTTTTTTAATTGAATTAAACCCTCATGAGTAAATTTAATCGCTCAAGGGAATGATTAATAAATCCGATATCCCCTCAATCAGTCGGAAAACCTCCCCATCAGGGAGGTTGGAGGGGCTTCTAATTGTATGAAAACAACTGACAGTATACTTGTTCAGGGCAAGCCGGTATCGCTTTACACCATTGTAAATGCTAACGGCATGTCCTGCGACATCACCAACTTCGGGGCAAAAATCATTCGCCTTTATGCCCCAGACCGTAACAATCAATTCGACGACCTGGTACTCGGTTTCGATACCCTGGCCGAAGTGATGGAAAAAGAAGAGTATTATGGCGCCGTGTGCGGACGGTTTGCCAACCGCATCAAAGACGGTAAATTTACCATCGACGGCAAGCAATACACGCTGGCTATCAACAATGGCACCAATGCTTTGCACGGTGGAATCGACGGATTTAATACCGCCGTGTGGGATGTAGTTGAAACCGCAGAAACCAAAATCGTGTTGGCGCTCGTATCGCCCGATGGCGACGAAGGTTACCCCGGAACACTCAAAGTAACCCTCACTTACGAGCTTACTGCCGACAACGCGCTAAGCATTCATTACGAGGCCACTACCGACAAACCTACAATCGTTGGGCTTACGCAGCACTCCTATTTCAACCTCAAAGGGGCGGGTAATGGTACCATAAAAGACCACATCCTGCAAATCAATGCCGATTTTGTAACCATACTCGACGAATCTTTCGCCCCCTCTGGCGAAATCAGTCCTGTTCATGGCACGGCTTTCGATTTTCGCCAGCCGGCAATCGTTGGTGAGCGAATCGACCATCAGGTATACGTCCCCGGTTGGGGTATCGACAACAACTGGTGCCTGCGCAAGGAACAGCAGGGCGATTGTGTATTGGCCGGCTACGTTTACGAACCGGTATGCGGACGAAAAATGGAAGTATTTACCACACAACCGGGATTGCAGGTATACACCGGCAACTGGATTGAAAAGCAAACCGGAAAAGAAGGTAAAACTTACGACCGTCAGGACGCCATATGTCTCGAAACGCAAGGATTCCCCAATTCACCAAACATTTCATTCTTCCCGAGTCCGCTCCTGCGCCCGGGTCAGAAGTACGACGAATGGTGCATTTACAAATTCTCAGTAGAGTAAAAACTCCCCACTTCATCGAAAAAAATCAGCCACCGAAGCCAAACTTAACGCTTCAATCAGTGGCTGATTTTTTTTATGTTTTTTTTTGGGGGTGCCCCTCCTGCGTCGGGTCGGGCTATCCGCTCCAAGTCCACCGGCTCAGTGCAGGGCATCGGCTTCGCCATAGCCCTGCACCTTCGCCTGTGTCCTTTCCACTACTATCCCTCACCCACGGTCGCGAAGGATTGGTTCATTTCCGAGTAACTTCTTGCTTCGGAATTATTTTTTCAACCAATACTATTTATTGAATATTAAAATTCACTCCGGTAACAGGTTTCCCGCTGTACTGATAAGCATTTCCTTTCTTTGTAAGCTCCAAATTAATCAGCTTATTGTCCGACGGTATACACAGCAGGCCTTTAGCTGCCGGGGCATGGCCATATACTTTCAACGTAATGTTTTTCCAGTCGATTTTATCGGTACTTTGTGCCAGTGCAGCGTGAGGAATTACGGCTCCTTCACGTACCAGAATTATACACGGTATATCGCCACATGCTATGGTATTCCATCCCGGCACATAACTTTTCCCGCTCTGATAATCTATCCAGTTTGTCTTTCCGGGCAAGTATACAGTTCTGCTACCCGTGTTTTCCATCAGTGGAGCTACATAAATATCTGCTCCAAACAGGTAAGCATCTTCCACATCCCAGGCTCCGGGATCGTCCGGAAATTCTACGAACAACGCACGCACCATGGGCAGTCCGGTTTCGGTGCAGTTTTTAGCCTGCGCATAAACGTAAGGCATCAGCTTATATTTCAGTTCGGCCGACTGCCTGAAAGCTTTTACAAAGCCGGCATTATACAGCCATGGTTCTTTGGGTGGCGCTCCGTGTGCCCGGCTGTGCGAAGTCAAAAAGCCAAAAGGCAACCAGCGCCGGTAAAGATTCTCGGGCGAGGGTTGTACAAATCCGCCAATATCATGGCTCCAGAACGAGAACCCGCTTAGCCCGAATGATAATCCGCCGCGTAGTTCTGCTTCCATGCCTATGTCGGTATTGGCCGCGTCGCCACCCCAGTGAAGCGGATAACGCTGACTGCCAGCCCAGGCGCTTCGTGCCCAAATGATGTTGTCGCCAGTGGTCTGCTTAGTTATTTCGGCCACCGCCTTATTGTATCGTAGTGGATAAAGATTGTGCTCGTACCAACCACTGCGTCCCGATGCGTAAATACCTTCGAGCGGAGCTGCCTCTCCAAAATCTGCTTTTATGGCGCCTACACCCATTTTTAATAATCCGCCTAATTTATCCTGATACCACCTGATGGTTTCAGTGTTCGAGAAATCAAGCACTGCATCTTCGTAAGGCATCTCACCTTTCAGATTTTTCACATGCAGGTTTTTATCGATGATTTCGGAGAAATATTTGTTTTTGGGTGTAAAATAGGTCAATTGCCAAAGCGATATATGGAAACCCTGTTGCTTCAGGTCGTCTATCATTTTCTGAGGATTACTAAAGCGCGAGGGCGAAAACTTATAGTCGCATTGCCAGTCGGTTTCAAACCAACCGGTATCAAAGTGAATAACGTCCGCTGGAATTTTGTTTTCGCGTAGTTTGGCAGCTACCTCATAGCCTTCTTTTTGTTCAAAATAGGTGATACGGCTCATCCAGGTACCAAACGACCAAAGCGGAGGCATAGCAGCTTTGCCTGTTATGTTGGTGTATTCGTTCAGCACATCTTTGGGCTGGCCTATAAACACGAATAAATCCATGATTTCATCGCCCATAAATAGTTTGTTGGCCCCTACGTAAGTATTACCAAAGTCGCAGGTGACAGGTGCTGATGTGTGCATAAACATACCATAACCGCGACTACTCATAAAAAACGGAACGGGCTTATACATACCATCTGTTTCAGGTCCCTGAGGGTCGGTTACAAATAGATTTACTTTTTGCCCGCGTTTGTCTAATTTAGTGAACGACTCACCGCACCCAAATATCTTTTCGTTGGGCGATAGAGAGAATACGGGGTTAATTTCCCGGCTGTTATCTACTCCTTTTTTAATGAAATTGAACGGCAGTACTTTTACCTGTGACGAGTCATTGTCAGCCCATCGCCAGGTGTCGGTAAGTCGTTTGCCACTTTCGTCCATCAGGGTAATGCGGAAAGGACTTTCTTCTATCAGCAGTTTGGCGTATTTACTTGTATAAAGATGACCATTGGCAAGGCGTGTGTATTTCCACGAATTGTCTTTGCCGGGCTCGCCAACCAGCATAGGGCTGTCAAAAGTTTTCGGTTCCACCGGCGATGTTAGCATACGAATACGTACTGTGCGGGGCGAAACAAAATCTACCCGAAAAGCTAACTCCGGATTTTGCTCGTAAGCCGGGCCCGGGAAATCGAGCATTTTCAAATCCTGAGGCAGAATTGTGTTTACGTTAAAGGCCTGACGGGTATAAACAGAGGAGCGTTTCCAGCTGATAGTTCCCTTTGCATCGGCAGCATTAAAAGAGGCTAACTTATCTGCAAAGAAGAAAGTGTTCTGAAAATCGCGAAAATCGCTACTTACATCAACGGGTTCGCCAAGCATACGGTTGGTGTGCTGAGCCTGAGCAAAAGCCCCCAGTAGCGAGAGCATACAAATAGAAAAGAGTTGTTTTTTCATGCGTTCTTATTAAATTTTTGTTAGTTGTCGCATGGAACTCGCAAATAGACATGGTCCTTGGGTTTTACCAGTCCCGATAGCTATCGGGGTGCTCGTTTCATGATATATACTGTGTTTTAAGGAAACATGTAAAAATAGTCTCTTTTCAGAAATATATTCAATGCTATATGTTTACAAAAGAGGGGTAAAACTAATACGAAAGTTCAATAGGGAATTGATTTCCCGGATTGTTTGTCATAAAAAATCAAAATAATGAAAAGTTAATCTGCTGATAAGATACTTAGAATTCAGCTAATTCCCGGGCTATATTCGGCATTTTTTATTTAAACGCATCCAGCGCTGCGGTGGGTTTTCCGCTATTGTCAAACGCTCCGAGTGTATAATTTTTCCAGCCACCATAGCATTGTGGTTCCCAATACATTACACCGATACCTTTATTGTTGTTTACTAATTTCACTTTAGCAATCAGGTCTGTCAGGAAGTTTTTGCATACCAACGGACTATCCCAGCTCATACCGCATTCCACCACCATCACTTCCGATCCGTAACGGCTTACCATATCATTCATATTGGTCAGCACTTTTGCGTTGCAGGCGGCCCAGTCATTTTGGGTAGTGTACCAGTAAGGGTATACCGACATGCCTATCACATCCCATTTTGCACCGTTATTTTTCAACCCGTCAAAAATCCATCTGTACATGCTGTTGTTATACCCATCACTCAGATGAACGATAACTTTAGTGCTTGGAAACACCGATTTCACCGCATTATATCCGGCTAATGTAAGTGCGGCATAATTGGCCATACTTACCGATGCTCTACCATCTTCCCAAAGCATTCCATCATTGGTTTCGTTTCCTACCTGTACCCATTCAGGCGTTATTTCGTTGTTCTTGAGTGTAGTGAGTACAGCAGAGGTGTGGTTGGCTACGGCTGTTTTCAGGTTGGTAACATTCATATTGACCCATGCCGCAGGTTTCGTCTGATGGCCCGGATCGGCCCAGGTGTCGCTGTAATGAAAATCGATCATAATACGCATCCCCAGATTATTGGCGCGACGCGCCTTAGCCAGTACGTCATCAGTGTTGTTCCAGCCGTTTGCAGGGTTTACCCATACTCTGAGTCTGATGGAATTCATGCCCAAACTTTTGAGGAGTGATATGCATTCAGTGGCTGTCCCAGAGGAGTTATAAAACTTCTTGTTCGATGTTTCCATTTCAGTAAGCCAGCTGATGTCGGCGCCTTTGGCAAAGACGCTTGTTTCAGTTCTGGTTGTATCCTTCGGATTGGGATTGTCGTCGCCGCACGAAACAGGAGTTATTGCAAAGCAGAAAAATCCCGTTGTCAGGAGGATGGTGTAAAATATTTTTTTCATTTGTATTAGATGTTAAGTGGGTGTCCTTGATGATATATCAATTAACAATAATGAAATTCTATCACAAGAACATTATCGGATACAAAAGTAAAAAATCAAATGAAAAAACAATCAATTGGTTAGCGGATAATTAAAAGCCTTGATAGTAAAACAAAAAAACAACCCACACTTCTTAGTTGCGATGAAGTGTGGGTTGTGTATTTAACCGGTTTTTTATAAATGGCTATTTATAAAGCGGTCCATAGGTTTGGCATGCTCTGTAGTCGGCCCCTTCTTTGTCCATACCAAAAGAAGCCCAGGCACTCGGACGGAAAATTTTCTGGTCGTCAACGTTGTGCATACATACCGGTATTCTAAGCATTGAAGCCAGCGTGATGATGTCTGCCCCAACATGTCCGTAAGCGAACGAACCGTGGTTGGCGCCCCAGTTGTTCATCACCGAATATACATCGGTAAAATTGCCCGAGCCGGTAAGGCGGGGTGCAAACCAGGTGGTAGGCCATGTTTTGTCGGTACGATCGTCTAATTTTTTATGTACTTCGGCAGGGATATCTACTGTCCATCCTTCGGCAAGTTGTAGTACGGGGCCAAGGCCTTTAACCAAATTGACACGAATCATGGTAACGGGCATTCCTCCTTTGGTGAGGAAGTTGGACGAAAAGCCACCGCCACGGAAATAACCGCAATTGGCCGGATACCAGGTGGTTGCTTCGAGGCATTTTTCAACTTCGGCTTCGGTGATTTTTGTAAATGGTTTCATAACCGGTTTGCCGTTGTCGGTTTGGCTTCCGCTACCGTCGAGCGCAGCCGAACCCGAGTTAATCAGGTGAATAAGGCCGTTGGCGGCAGCTCCTTCGAGCTGATAGCCGGTAACGCGCTTAACAGCCTCGGGACTCCAATAAGTACGTACATCGGCAAAAACCTGCGCTGTATTGGTGAGTAGCTTACCAAAAAGCATGGCCACACCGTTGAGCGAATCATTTTCGGTAGCCATTACAAAGGCTTCGCGGATACCGTTCCAGTCGAACGATGAGTTGAGTATAGCTTCGGAGAAATCGCCATTCGGCATAAAGTCAGTCCACTGGCGCTGTCCCTGAAATCCTCCGGCTATGGCATTGTGTCCAAGAGCTTCTTCCGCAAAACCAAGTTCGCGCAAGCGGGGGTTTCCTATCATCAGGTCGCGCATAATAATGGTCATTTTTACTACAAATTCCCATTCTTCGTCTAATTTTTCACGCGATTTTTGTTTGTCTTCGTCGTTATAGTTAGCACCTTCGCGTGGTTTGCAATATTTTTTAGTCCAGGCCATCGCCTTCTCAAACTCAACCGGATCAAAAATATTGAGTTGTACGCGGCGGATAATTTCGCTCATATCCACATATTCGTTGCGCATGCCCAGATAGGTCTGGAAAAAGTCGGCGTCGACAATAGAGCCTGCAATACCCATGGATACCGAACCTATCGAGAGGTAGGACTTTCCTTTCAGGGCGGCAACAGCTATGCCGGCACGCGTAAACCGAAGCAGTTTTTCCTGTACATCGGCAGGTATGGATGTATCGCCATTATCCTGTACATCGTGTCCGTATATGCCGAACGCAGGCAGTCCTTTTTGCGTATGTCCGGCCAATGCTGCAGCCAGATATACAGCTCCCGGGCGTTCGGTGCCGTTGAATCCCCAAATGGCTTTAGGTATCTGAGCGTCGTAATCAATGGTTTCGCTGCCGTAGCACCAGCATGGAGTTACGGTGATGGATACTCCCACACCTTGGCGACTAAATTTTTCGGCACAGGCCGCAGCTTCGTCAACCCGCCCGATGGTGGTGTCGGCAATAACGCATTGTACCGGGCTTCCGTCGGTGTAAGTGAGGTTAGCAGATAAGAAATTGGCCAGCCCTATAGCCATATTCATGGTTTGGTTTTCAAGAGATTCGCGTACGCCTCCCTGACGGCCATCGATGACCGGACGGATACCTACTTTAGGATTTTCTCCTTGCAAACGACCTGTTTTTTCCTTGCGGGTTTGTGTTCCCAACGAAGGAACTGCTGATGTTGTTTTTCCTGCATTCATTGTCTTTTAGGTTTTTTCGTGATGTTTTTTTTGAGATGTTTTTATTTCAATTTTTTTTGAGGAGTTTTTTTCTGTACGGCTCATGTTTTTCTTAAGCTACAAACATAGTAAAAAAAGAAATGCTTCCTGAACGTAAAAACTTCATATTTTGACCGATTAGATACTTATTTTATCAAGAAAAAATCTGCTTGGCGATAAAGTGTTTTATCAGCATCTTCAGCTGTTTTTAATTTGATTGTAATGATAATTATGGTTAAATGTGTTGATGGTTTTATTTTACTCTCACTTCATTTTGATACTTTTGCATTGAAAACATGATTCTTTTTAATGACATTTGTTCCGAAAAACATGTATTTGCCTTGTAGTTGGCAAACGTTTAACTTTGAATGAATTATTTACGTTTACAATAAAAAATTTTACTACATGAATTTGTCCGCAAAGCTACATTTTACCCCAGCTGAGAAAATCACTATTCTTTATATGTTACTCTCTTTTATCCTGATGTTGTTGGTAGGTATGCCAGCCAACAAAATGCTGGACTTGTTGTTTTTAAGGGTAGGTTTTCTGGTTGTGATGCTCTTGCTTGTATTTCTTGATAATAAATTAGAATACAAAATTTTGTATTTGCTAAGGGCTGTTTTTGTCTTGGCATTATTGTCGTACTGGTATCCCGAAACTTTTGAAATCAACCGTTATGTAGGCAATTACGATCATTGGCTGGCCTGGCTCGATCAGGTGATGTTTGGCTTTCAGCCGGCTATGGTTTTTGCACAGCGTTTTCCCGGACGCTGGATTGCGGAACTGATGAATCTGGGGTATTCGTCTTATTTTGTGATTATTGCAGGGACTCTTGCCTTTTATTTTTTCAGACAAAAAAAATATTTTATGCAATACTTCTTTGTGTTGATGTTTGCGTTTTTTGTTTATTATCTTTTCTATATTCTTTTTCCTGCGTCGGGACCTCAATTTTATTATGCTGTAATCGGTAAACTTCACGTCAACATGGGAGTGTTTCCTCAGATAGGAACCTATTTTAATACGCATCCTTTTGTAGCTAAAACGGAGCCTGATGCAGGAGTCTTTCATCGTTTGGTAGAGCTTACTCAAAAACTGGGTGAGCGGCCTACTGCTGCTTTTCCCAGTTCGCACGTAGGTATTTCTACCTTAATCCTCTTGCTTGTTTTAAAAAACAAAAATTATGTTTTAGCTGCCGTTATTATTCCCTTCTATATTTTTTTGGTAATGGCTACGGTTTATATCCAGGCCCACTTTCTGGTTGATGTGTTGGCCGGAATTGTATCTTCGGTTATCCTTTTGTTTGTCGGTTTGGCTGTTTATCCGCTATTTTGCAGACAAACGGTGGTTCAGGTTTAACTCTTTCTTTTAGACTTAATTTTTGCTAACTATTTTAAAAACCTGAGGCATTCCTTTTTTGCTGATATGTAAAATGTAAATACCTTTTCCCATCAACGGAAGTTCAACCGCCCCACCAATATTCGTAATCCTGTTGATACACATGCCTGTCAGGGTATACAGGCTTATACGCTCGCTGCCAGATAGTCCTGTAAGATAAAGCGTTTGGTTATCAATCCGATAGCTGATTGTGGAGTTTGTGCCCTGATGCGTGCCGGTTTGCACGGATGTAGTGACCAACTCAGGCACAGAATAGGCCGATGCCGAGCTGCCTGATGCCGCCCGAACCCGGTAAAAGTAAGAGGTGGCGGGTGTTAAACCGCTTATTTCAAAACTATTGGCATATATGGTTTTGTTCTTTTCAATAAACAATGTATCGGACGTGCCGTAGGTGGCAGCAACATCGTCGATAGCCAAATTGCTCGAAGCTAACTTGTGATATATAAACCGAAATGCGGTGAAATTTTGCTCCGGTGTAAGATGATAAGTAGCCGTAGTCTTGGTTGAGTTTACATAAACAATACTGTCGATACGGCTTCGAATCCCATTGTTTAATCCATACACGGCTAATGACGACGCTGTGGCTGTTGATGCAAAGCGATACATGAACGACAGGCTACTTACAGTATGAGGATAGGTTTTGGTTTGTAGCCATTCGCCTTCGTTTTTGAGTGCTACAGAGGGTGTGGCATTTCCAGAGCTTGCGGTACTTGTATAGTTGCCCGAGGCGTTTCCTGTCCATCCATCGGGTAGAGGTGTTCCTCCTGTACCTACGAGAGGAAACCCTTCCGTTTCGGTAACCTGTCCACTTCCGGTTAAGGTGTAAACGTCTAATAGGTAATGGCTTGCGTAAGGAGTGGTTTCCCAGTTGGCCATAAATCCGGTGGACGAAACCTGCGTAGCCGGCACCGGTTCGGGGGTATCCAGCTGCGATGTTATGATTTGCATTGTGTTAGCTGCTTTCAATGTTCCGTCGGGTCTGGTGGACTCAACCGTATATGTCAGCTTCGAGTTTGGACTAAGATTTTCAACCGGATAAGAATTTGTGTTCCCTACATTTATTTTACGTTCGGTTCCGGAAATGGGTGAAAAAGTCATCTGATGCAAACCCAGAAATGCGATAGAATCATTGGGAAGATGCTTCCATTCAGCAGTATTGTAAGTAGCTGACGGGAAATTTACATCTGGTATCCGTTGCAGCGTGACATCCTGCCCCCATATTGTACCTAACTCATCGTCGGCAATACCTACCATATCGATAACTAATCCACTGTGAATTAGTCTTATGGCATCATTTCCGTTGAATTGTAAAACCGAGTCGGCAACAAGCGTAGCTTTGCTAAGCAAGCTTTGCGAAGCACTTTTGTGTACAATAACATAAGTGCTGTTTGGGGATAACGTTCCGCTCAACTGGAGTGTGTTTCCAAATTTTCCTGTACCGTTGGATTGCTTTTGCAGAGCGTATTTACTCAGATCGATGGAGCGGGTGGAGCCATTGTAAAGTTCGATGGCTTTGTTCCAGCTACTCCCTTCGGCGTATGCCGAAATAATAAGATCGCCGGCTTGCTGAGTGTTTTCATTAAGGGTCAGAGTGTATCCGGTGGCCAGCGGGTCGGCAATCCAGTGCAGAGTAGCTCCCACGGGAGTAAGGTCGGTTGCGGGCAACACAAGTAATTCTTCGATGGCATTACCTACAAGTGGTATTTTTGTAATTTCGGCCAGTTCGTTTCCCGAAATATATAAGGTGTCGGTATACTCGCCGGTAGCAATAGGAGAAAAAGAAATGGTAATATCAGTTCCCGATGTGCTTTGCGTAGCCGATAAGGTATTGGTGGATAATGTGAATACGCTTTTTTTGTTTGTGAGCTGGATACTTTGCAACAGATTGGCAGACTGAATGTGGAGCGTTTGGCTTCGAGTGCTGTTATTCATCATATAGCCAAAATCAAGTTTTATTCCTTTGTGTGGTGTAATGATAAAAGGTTGCGTTTCGGCAGGAAAAGGAAAAACGGCTGTAGTGTCGGTTCCCCAGATATAATCGGCCAGCTCAGGATAATCGATAAAAGGATTGCGATTACCCTGAATGTTATAAACCGCTTCGAGCCTGTCGCGCTCTTTATCACTTACAGGATCCTGATGATGCCACTTGAGCAAAAGACTGATTGCCCAGGGTTTCCATACAGGCCAGGTGTTATTGTCCATCATGGGCGATTGCCACAAAGAAGCAAAATCTTCGTAAATAGTAGACATGTAAAGATACGAGCGGGCAAAATCACCTTTATACTCGTCGGCAGGTTCAAAGCAATTGCCGGTATAATCGCTTTCAAAACCGTTACGGCCAATTTTGCTAACTCCATTGTCCAGCAATAAATTTCCCGCAACCTCACCCAATGGCAGATTGCTTTTGGTGGTGTTGGTAGTGCCATCGGCCGGATAAAGATGAAACAAATCCTTGTAAGCTTTATTGGTAGCGCCTCCCCACCAGCTTTTGGGCAAAGAGTGTTCAATGTGCATCCCGCTTACCGAATTAAATCCATCGAAAGTCCGTACGACATCGGAATACATATCCCGAACGGTATCGTTGTGATTATCGGTAGCATAAAAACCTTGCCACGTGTAGCCTTTACCGCTACCGTATTCAAGAACATATACCGGCGAACCATAGGTTTTCAGAGCCGTTTTCAGCTCAGCTTTTTTCTTATTAGCCGCAAAATAATAATATCCCGCAGGTATAGCTGTCCATACATATGCACACCAACCAACGAGAAGGAACAGCAGGAAGAACCTTCTTAACATGAAAAACAGAATATTGAATAAAATTGTATAAAAAACCTGCTAAAAGTCAGGTTATCAGCAAAGATATTTATTTTGTTTGGATATTTACCGGAAAGTTTTATATATTCCCGGTATTTAACATGAACTTTGTATGAAATAAGATGTTTTTTTCGTAATATTGTGTTTCAAATTCAATTCTTTAGGTGTATGCACGTATCAAATATTTTCAGGGAAATAACTCCATTATCGTCCGAAGACTGCTTTGTGATTATAAATCGGATAAAGTCAGAATTTGCTTACCCGGTACACGTTCATCCTGAATATGAACTAAACTTTATAGAGAATGCCCGTGGCGCTCAACGCATCGTGGGCGATTCGATGGAAGAAATTGATGATCTGGAACTTTGCCTTATCGGAAATGAAAGTTTGGAGCACGCCTGGATGAATCATCGCTGCTCGTCGAATGAAATACACGAAATTACAATTCAGTTTCATAAGGATTTGTTCTTCGAGAGTTTGCTTAATAAGCGTCAGTTTCATTCCGTGGCTATTATGCTCGAAAATGCCAAAAAGGGTGTGGTGTTTTCCCGACCGGTTATCGAAAGAGTCAAAGGCAGGCTCAACTCGCTAAGCAATAATCAGAATGGTTTTCATTCGGTAATGAAATTGCTGTATATTCTTTACGAACTTTCGGTTGACGAAGGGTCGAGGATATTGTGCACAAGTACGTTTGCCAATCAGGACGAATCATCGGATAGCCGAAGAATACAGAAGGTAATTAATTATCTGCATTTGAATTACCAAAAAGAAATAAGGCTTACGGATGTGGCTAACTATGTGAATATGTCTGAAGTGTCGTTCAGCAGGTTTATGAAAAAGCGTACCGGTAAAAACTATATAGAATATCTCAACGATTTGAGATTGGGTATTGCTTCGCGATGTCTGATTGATACTACCAAAACCATAGCGGAAATAAGCTACGAATGTGGTTTTAACAACTTGTCGAATTTTAACAGGATTTTCAAAAAACGAAAAGGGAGCACGCCCAAAGAGTTTCGCGAAAACTATGCTAAAATGAGGGTGCTGATCTGATTGATATTAAACCCCGCATACAGTCAGCAGCTTATCTTTAAAAACACAAATCCCGTCTGGTTTCACAACCTGGCGGGATTTTTTTCACTTTTTGATTTAAACCTAACTTAATTTTGAAAAAACTATGAAAAATCTTGTATAATTAATAAGGATAATTACCGGATGCAGCTCCGGTCATAATGCCTTTTAAGGCCTGTCGGTCGAAGGTAGTATTAGTGGGGCGATCGAAAATGCCGGAAGCGTTATTGCCTGTACCTCCATTGTCCCAGTAAAACGGTACTAATCCGTAATTTTTAGCTTGTTTGGTAACATACTGGAGATAGTATGCACGCGAAGCCAAATGGTTGGTAAGCGTACTACCGGTGAGCGCCGAACGGCGGGTAGGAGCGTATTCGCCCAGAATTACCGGATAACCATTGTTGACGAAATTGGTTTTCATTTTACCAAATTGTTGATCCACATGAGCTTCCTGTCCCCACGACGACACACCAAGAGCGCTGTATGGCTGTCCCCAGAAGTATTTGGCAGAACTTGTATCGTCGCCACAGAAATCCCATGGGTCGTAATAGTGAATTTCTACCATCATACGATCCGAAACCACATCGGTTGGTAATTTGAGATAGGTTACTGCATAGTCAATATTTGTGTTGTACGACTGAACAATCAGGTTGCGGTAATGATTCCGACCTCCGGTAGAGCGAACAGCATCAACAAATGTTTGATTAAAAGATTGTTGTACGGTAATATTCTCGGTTGTAGGTGTGTTGTAGTCGGCATGTACCTCGTTGGTGCCTGCAAAGAGCAGATGTTCGTCGAAGTCCCTGAAATAAGCTGCAATTTGTTCCCAAAGTGCTTTTTGTTTTTTGTTGATAGCAGCTTGTTTAGCGTAAGTGGGGTTGTTTTCGAGCCAACCGCCATCCCAATGTATGTTGATAATTACATACATGTTGTTATTGTAACAATAATTGACAACTTCTTTTACGCGAGCCAGCCAGGCATCATTTATTTTGTAAGTATTCACGTCGTCTATATGGCTATCCCAGGCGCACGGTATGCGTACGGCGTTGAAGCCTGCTGCCTTTATCGAGTCTATCAGCGTTTGGGTTACCTGCGGATTTCCCCAGCCGGTTTCTCCTCCGGGAACTTCAAGTGTATTTCCTATATTCCATCCGGTATACATTTTTTTTGCCAATGTCAGGGCTGTGCTTCCCATGCCTGTGGCATTGGGTGCAATATATAAATCTTTGCCAGTTTGTTCTACCGTTACAGTATCTTTAAAAGAGCCTGCTGTGAATATAATGAGGCCAGTTCGCGCTAATATGGAGTTGTTTTCGACAACTGAAAAAATACTGACACGAGCGTTGTTTTCGGCCGATTCGGATTTTATCGTTATCCATTCCGGTTTGGTATATGTATAACTGCTTGCGGACGATTGTGTGGTGAGGCTTATTTCGGCACCAGCTGCTGCAACTGAAAATTTATCCTGACTGAATGTAATCAGATCAGATGCCTTTTGATTGATAATTACCTCTTTGGTGAGTGTCCCGGCCTTAAAAGTTATGGTGGCTTTCCGTGTAGATACTGTAGGGTTGGGAGTAACGGATAGTTTTATCTGTGTGACACCTTTTGAGCCTGTAGTTACGCCCAAAGTACACCATGTTTCGGATACGGTGGCTTCCCATTCAATATTTGTTTCGATAATCAGAACATTGTTATTGGCGCCACCATTGAAAGTTATTTCCTGAAACGATAAATCAATTTCAGGAGATACATCAGCAGGATCAGTGCAATTGCAGAATGATAATGAGATAGCTATTAAGGAAGCTAAAAGAGTCATGTATTTTTTTGTTCGAAGCATATTTTTATTAAAAAAATGAGAAGAAAATAAATCAGGTTTTTAGTCGACAATCAAAGTTTTTTTACAACTTATCAAAGTTCTTGTTGAGATATTCGAATTTTTCTTTTTGATGGAGGCTGAGGTTGGTTTTTTGTAATATCTGGTAATAATCCCGCACTTTTGAGCCCCATTGCTCTGTGACCTGCATATATCTTTTGTTATTGATCAGCGAGGGATTTTCTTTAACTTTTATAGAGTACTGTTTGAGCATTCTGAGCGAGCTTTCAAAAAATATGAGAAGTCGTTCATTGTTTTCCAGTCCTGATGTTTTTTTCGACAGCGCGATATCGAATTGCTGCATCTCGGTAAGATATTCGTCAGAGTTCAGGTATGTTGTATCGCTCACAGCTTTAGTACTTAGTTCTTCAGCTTTTTCAGACACATCTTCAATTTCCTTAATTCCCGAAGCATTTGTTTTGTTTTTTCCACATTGGCTGAAAGCAAAAACACAAAAAATGCCCAGCAGAAAAATATTAAGATTTTGTTTGTAAATCACTTGTTGCATAACAAAGAAGAAAATTAAACAGAGATTACCATATAGTTTCCTATAGGCAATCTCTGTTAAAAAGTTATTATTGAGCTAAAATATAGTGGAATGTAAGTATTTCATCTTTACTGTCGCCACCGCTTATCGAGTTGGTTACAGCTCCGAGCCAAAAGCCTTTTTCATCTATATTTCCTAAATTAGAATCGCCGTGTGAAGTCAAAAGCCATTCTTTGCTTCTGAGTTCTTCCGTCCAGTATTTGCCTTTCTCGTTGGTAGTATTTAACCATGATGCCGGACTTCCGGTGTAATCTACCAGTGGTATAGAGAATACAATGGCTGATAAATCGGTGTTGAAAGTAACCTTTCCCGAAACCGTATAACCGGCAGTTGCCAGCGTGCCATCTGCATTGTATAAGTCCTGAGTAAGCGTTGCTCTTATCTGAGTACCTACCATTTCGAACTTGAGCGTTGCGCTTTCAGCAATGGCTCTTGTTTTTTCTGTCCATACCCAGCTGTTGGAGGTATAATCGCTTCCGAATGTAGTAGCGCTCGTCCAGCCGCCGCTAAAGTCAAAATTAACCCAGTCGATAAACCAGTTAACGTCAGGCTTAAATGTCTTTCCTACAAAGGCTTTTTTCCATGCTGCTAAAGGATCGGAACTATCGCCTGCTTCAGGAATAAGGTGATAAACCATATATTCGGCTTTGTTCGGGTCGCGTTTACCAACCCACATACCACTAACAGCACCGCTGGCATTTTTTTCGATTTTAGTAATACGCCATTGGTTATCGTCGGTAGTTGATAGCGTTACCCAGCCGCCACATATCACAAAGTTGGGTTTGAATCCATTGAATGTGAAAACTCCTTTTTCGTCGAGAGTGTAACTGCCAGTTGTAGATGTTCCGTTTGGATCTACATAAGTAGCTGTGTTATCTTCTGAATTCAGTGTTAATGAGAATTTTTCGAAGTTACTGGCAGCACTTGCGCTATAGCCGGTCCAACCATCATATTTGTCGGCCGATGTCCATGCCGTATTCATCAGCGAACCATCAAGGTTAGCCCAGTTGAATGGTGTTTCAGGCGATAGTACCCACTTAATGGATGTGGTTACATTTTTCGAAACATCAGTTTGCCAGTTATCAGGCAAGGTTGGCTCCGGTTCTGATGGGGTATAGTTGTCAGCATATTCTTTCGATACGTAGTTGTATATTTCCCACCAGGCTCCCTGTTCCGGATCTGTGCGCATAAATGCCAAACGTAATTGATCTTTCGTGAGCTTTAGTACCTTAATATTTGAACTCCAATTGGTTACTTCTGCTATTCTGGCAGCAATTCTTGGCACTGTTACATCGTTGGTGGTAAGAGTATGCCCGCTTGCGTCTAAATAATAAGTACCTGAGGTAGGTGCACCCGGTTCATTCGGTTTTGAAACAGTCAGGTGTGGGCCGCCAATCAAGTCGAAGGTCATCGTGCTTGATAAATCGGTTTCGGTAACTCCTAAGGTTCCGTTACCCGGATCCCAGTTTACAACAAAGTTCTCATACTCTTGGCTTACACTCGGATCGGCATAAGACATAATTCCGGCTGCAAAGCCATACTTGCCATTGTCGGGCAACCATGTTTTGGATTGATCTACACCACCACACAGGTTTGTCCATAACGGATCGTTCACATATGATAGATTGGTAGTGGTAATATTCACTGTAACAGTATCGGCCTGAACCAAACCTCCTGCACATTGCACACCGTATACAAAATCGTATTCACCGGGGAATGCTATTTTTACAGTGTCTCTTACTCTGATGGATTTTCCGTAAGGGGTAATCCACTGAGGTGTAGCGTTTGGAGTAAGGCTGGTAAGCACAATCATATTAGGATCTGTAGCATCGGGGACGATGGAGAATTTCAGTTCGCTCTTATCTAACACAGAGCCAAGTTCAAATTCCTGGGGTGTACATGCCGAAAAGAGCATTGCCAACCCTATGAATGCATATAGTAATTTAAATTTGATTTTCATACATTTTAGATATTAAGAGATTAGTATTACCAACCGGCATTTTGTGTAAGTATGGCTGAATTGCCAATTAAAGTGATTTCATCCTGTGGTATTTGCGTAAATCCACGGGTTGCTTTTATTTTGTCGGCACTTAATGTTGGGTGCGAACTGTCAAGCAAATTGGTAGACGTGTTTGCAATTAAAGCAGCCGCAAACCCATCGAGGTTGCTCTGTCCGTAATATCGCAACAAATCCCAGTAACGTAGGCCTTCACCCGAGAATTCGAGGCGACGTTCGGCCAAAATGTTCTCTTTGGTTGGAGCTAAGGAGGTTAGTCCCGCACGACCACGAACTTCATCGAAATATGTTTGTGCATTGGCGCTGCCAAGTTCGGCGGCCATAAGCAATACATCGGCATAACGGATAACGAAGTAATCCTGATACTGACTTACCATAAATGAGTTAGTTCCTGCAGCGCCTCCGTTTTTCTGAGCAAGGCTTACACCATCCTCGTCGACTTCCGGACTATATTTTTTCATGAAATAGCCGGTGTACTCACGGGTGTTGCTTTGTTTGGAAAACTCAAGATCTTCGTCATCGATGGCTATTGCCGAACCAAATTTCCGGGTATCTGTTGCGCTAAAAGCGTTGTACAATTTAGGATCGATAGTGCAAAATCCCCAACCTAAGCCATATGGGTAAACACTTTGTTCGCGTAATCCGGTCATAATCAACCAGCGATTTCCGCAAATATTTCCATTGTAATCACCGGTTAGCGTATATTTGATGGAAAAAATCACTTCTTTGTTATCTTCGCCTGCATAGGTTTTACTCTGAGCTGTAGATGCCGCTGGCCAAAGTGTAGTGTAATCTCCAACCAAACCATGTCCGCTGTTTGTGATAACATCTTCTACAGCAGCCAGAGCAGTTGTTTTAGTTTCGCCTCCAATTTCGGCAACACCGTAATACCCGCTATAAAAAAGATATGCGCGAGCCAATAATGATTCGGCTGCCCATTTGGTTACGCGGCCGTTTGGTGTGGCTGAGTAGGTCGTAGCGGGCAAATTATCTGAGGCAAACCGAAGGTCGCTCATAATCTGTGCATATGTTTCTGCTGGTTCTGCCTGAGGTATTCGTTCCGAAGTTGGTTCTGTTACCAAAGGAACTTTTTCGAACAAGCGTACCAAGTCAAAGTAGAAGTAAGCGCGCAGGAAACGGGCTTCGGCTTCGTACTGTGTTTTGAGAGCCGTTTCGGTACCCCAATTTACTTTTTCGATATTTTGCAGCAATACATTACAACGATAAATAGCCTGATAATAGGCTGACCAGTTGGCGTTAAACTGCGAATACTTTGTAGGGGCTATAGATTTATCAAACTGATTAAGCATTTGATAACCGAGTTCGTCTGAAGTGCCACCACCGCCTAAGCAATTGTCCGACATAACTTCAGATGCAAGGGGGAAAGATACACCATCAGCCCATATCAGATTCAGGCCATTGTAGCAACCTGTTAATGCGGCATAGGCTTGCTCCGGTGTTTTGTAATAGTTGTCCGTTGGAGTAGAATCCACCAACTCAGTGGTCAGAAAACTATCGCATGAGCTAAATGATAACAGTGCAGTAAATGCAACAGCTAAATATTTATATGTTTTCATGTTCATTAATGCCTTAAAATTTAAAATTGAATGTTTACACCAACTAAATAAGTACGTGGACGGGGATAATATCCTATATCAACACCCTGACCGAAATTGTACTTTGTATCACTCTGACCGGCAGCGCTAAATCCTACCTCCGGATCCATTCCATCGTATTTTGTAAATGTGAATGCATTCTCTACAGCGCCGTATAAACGTAATTTGGTAATGAATTTTTTGTGGATAAGCTTAGAAAAATCATAACCTAACGTGATATTGGATATGCGAAGATAATCACCATCTTTTACATATAAATCTGAGAATTTAGCCCAGTTGGCATTGTCTTCAGTTACTCTTGGCATGGTGTTGGATGTGCCTTCGCCGTGCCAGCGACCCAGAATGGAGCTTGTCCAGTTTGAATATCTCGAAGCCTGATTGCGGTACGATTGTACCAACTTATTGCCACCCACACCCGAAGCTGTGACTGAAAAGTCAAAGGATTTGTAGTTTAAGGCTACGCTAAATCCAAAGAAATGATGTGGGTTAGGGTCGCCAATGTTGGTTCTGTCGTCTTCGTCTATTACCCCGTCATCATTTATATCTACATATTTTACATCACCGGGCTCTGCCGTTGGCTGCAATACTTTACCTTTGTTGGTATAAGAGCTTACCTCTTCTTCGTTCTGAAAAATACCTGCTGTTTTGTATCCCCAGAAATATCCTACAGGTTCACCATCTGATGCCCGATAGAACTCAGGTGCGTTGTCGAACAAGATATTAGTACCTCCATGAATTATTCCGTCTACTGTAGGAATGTCGTTAACAGTATTTTTATTGTAGGAGTATGAGGCCGACAAAGTGTATTTGAAATCTTTTCCAATACTGTTGTTGTAGCTCAGTTGTAACTCCACACCTTTGTTGGTTACGTTACCTCCGTTGATGTAAGGGTCTGTTGCAACACCTGCTGTGGCTGGTACACTGGCTATTACGAGCCAGTCTTTGGTCTTTTTATTGTAAAGATCAAAATTCAGATTTAAATGTCCGTTAAGCATTCTGGCATCGAACCCGAAGTTGGCCTGTTCCGAAGTTTCCCATTTCAGACCTTTGGTGGCGTTGGTAGATGGATAAGCACCTGTAGTTAGTGTACTCTCTGTTGAACCAAAATTATATTGTGCATTTACCAATGACATTAATGATAAATACTGGTTGGGTTTGATATTGTCATTACCGTTGGTTCCCCAGCTTGCACGAATCTTAAGGAAATCGAGCCAGCCTTTGGTTGATTCCATAAAATTCTCGTTGCTGATAACCCATCCGGCTGATATCGATGGAAAATAACCCCATTGATGGCCTTTGGCAAACATAGTGGAACCATCGGCTCTGAAAATTACAGATGCCATGTAGGTTTCGTTGTAGTTGTAATTCAATCTTCCGAAAAATGATGCATGGGCAACTTTTTGGTCTCTGTTGCCGGTCAACGACATAAGGGTAGCTTCCGTTGAATTGGTTGAGTTCGAAAGATATGCGTTTTCGAGATCACCAAACAGGGTTGCTCCTTTGTTGGAGCCGTAAGTCCATGAACCATTGTATTGACGGATTGATGAGCCTACCAGTACATCGAGGTTGTGATTGTCTTTATCAAAAACATAATTAATTGTATTATCCCAGTTCCACGAATATCCGGTGCTTGTGCTTTGGGTAATGGTTTCATCATCTTTTGCATAAAGCGATAGTTCGTATTGCGGACTGTAACTATGTGCAGTTTTGTTTACATAATCAAGTCCGAGCGAAGTTTTTATTTTAAGATTTTTAGCCGGCTGGAATTCTGCATACATATCTCCCACTAATTTCTGATATTTAGTGTTGTTCTGGTTGGTATATAGCATTATAGCGTACGGGTTGCTTTCGGAGTTTGTCCATGGGCTGCCGTTGTAGAAAGTTGAGTTGTTACTATTGAGGAAGTTCCCATCGTTGTCGTACATTTCAAGAAACGGACTTGTGTTGAATGCCGAACGCAGAGAGTTATTGTACTGGTCGCCATCTTTGATTCCTTTCTGGTTGATAAACGAAAAAGTGAAGTGCTGACCTACTTTAACGTAATCGCCAAGAACTTTATGTTCGGTATTAACTCTGGCATTATACCTTTCGTAGTTCGACAAATCCTGACCACCTACGATACCTCCCTGTTCGGTATATGACAACCCCAGCGAGTAGTTTGATGTTGATCCACCGCCAATGGCATTTAAACTATAGTTTTGAGTGGGTACGTTGCTGGCAAGCATTTCATTCAGCCAGTTGGTGCCTGTCCCCATCGCGTCAATAGCGGCCTGATTAAAGTAAACGGTTTTCCCGGAGTTGATAGCAGCTTCGTTTTGCATGATTGCATACTCTTTGGAGTTTAACAAATCGGCTTTTCGGGCTGCGTTTTGTATTCCATAATAAGCGTCGAACGACAATTGACCTTTGGGTTTTGCTGATGATGATCCTCCTTTGGTGGTAATTAAAACTACTCCATTAGCACCGTTGATACCATAAATGGCGCAGGATGCAGCATCTTTAAGCACATCTATTGACTCGATGTCGGAGTTGTTCAGATAGGTAATGTCACCGGTTATTACACCGTCAACTACATAGGTAGGATTGGAGTTACCTACAGTTCCCACACCACGAATGTTCACTTTAATACCTCCACCAGGTTGACCCGATTGCGAAGTGATGTTAACCCCGGCTGTTTGTCCCTGCATAGCTTGTAATGCGTTGGTTGAGTTTCTTTTCTGCAAATCTTCACCTTTGACCTGAACGGTTGCTCCGGTTACTAATTTTTTCTTCTGAACTCCGTAACCCATAACGATTACCTCGTCGAGCGATGTTGTTTCTTCGTTAAGATTTACAACCAGTTTGGAATTAGTTACTTTTACAAATTGAGTTTCGTAACCAATATACGAAATTTTAAGTGTTTGTCCGGCTTTGGCTTCAATTTCAAATTGGCCATCCAGATTTGTTACTGTTCCCTGAGTGGTGCCTTCGATAACGATGCTTACACCAATCAATGGTTCGCCGTTTGCTTTTGACAAAACCACACCCGAAGCTTTCCCGGAGGGGCTTTGTGCTGATACCAGTCCGAAAGAACATAGTACAATCGCAAGAATAATACACTTGTTTAGCAGTTGTTTTAAATCAATCCGCCAAACATGTTCAATCACGTGATTTTCTTTCATACTTCATAATAATTTAAAGTTAGTAATTATTTCTATTAGATTTATTTTAATCAAGACTAAGCGTTATTTTTGAGCCTGTATAATTCATTGTTTTAAGGTCTTCTGTTTCTGTGTCAAATCCGGCAGGTTTTTTCGGTGTAATGTATACCACTTTTATCTGACGGGTTTTTACCATTCCATCGAAGGTTCCCTTGCGCTTGTCAATGGTTATGGTTTTGTTTTTATCATTGTATATGATGTCGATGGTGCTGTATTTTCCTTTTTCGTAATTGTAATTCACGTTTTCATCTTCGTAGATGGTGAATTTCCCGTTTTTACCGGCATAAACATAAAGTGTAAGGTCGGTTTGGGGTTGCGTGGTGTTTTGTATTAGTTGCCCTGTTGGGATAATGCTTCCGGCAGCTACGTACACCGGCATGCGGTCATAAGGTGCGCTTACATTGAGTTTTTGACCTCCGGTGGTGAGTTTGCCGTCGTACAGGCTATACCAGTTGGTTCCCGATGGAAAATACACTTCGCGTGTGCGGGCTTTGTATTCGTATACAGGAGCTATAAGCATGGCGTTTCCAAACATATACTGGTCGCCAATATTCAGCACGTTTTTATCCCGACCATAATCCATAGCCAGTCCGCGCATGATGGTGTAATCCTCCAAATAGGTTTTTCCGGCCAGTGAGTAAATGTATGGCATCAGCTTATAACGGAGCTGGTTATAATAAAGCATGGTTTTGTAGGCCGGATGTGTGTCGGGAGCTATATTCCACATTTCGCGGAAAGGAAACTGTCCGTGAGTCCGGAACAGGGGCACAAAAGTGCCAAACTGATGCCAGCGGGCATTCAGCTCACGCCACTCATCGCGGTTGGCCGAACCTTCGGGAGCATTTTCGTAGCGTTTTTCTACGCAAAAGCCACCGTTATCCATCGTCCAGTATGGAATACCACTCATCGAGAAATTAATCCCTGCAGGTATTTGCGCTTTCATATCTTCCCAGCGGGTAGCAATGTCGCCGCTCCAGGTGGCTGTTGAGTACCGTTGCAGTCCGGCAAACCCTGAGCGGGTAAGCAGAAATACACGAGTATTATTGTTTTCCCCGCGTTGTCCGTCGTATATGGCTTTGGCATTTTCCAAGGCGTATGCGTTGAAGTATTCGGTAGAAGGCCCCAGCGCAGTAGGTCCACACAAGGCTTTGCGGTAAGGCATATCGGTACAGTCGCGTACATTAGGTTCGCTGGCGTCCATCCACCATGCATCTATACCGATTGAGTATAAATGCTCACTCATTTGCTTCCAGAAAAGCTTACGGGCATCGGCCGAATAGGCATCGTAAAAAGATCCGATATATCCCGGGCCTACCCAGTCTTTAATACTATCTTTGATGGCCTGCATATACATCCATCCGTTTTTCTCAAATTCTTTGAAATGCCCGGTGGAAGCGTAAAATTTTGGCCATACCGAAATCATGATGCGTGCATCCATTTTATGTATGGAGTCAACCATCCCTTTGGGATTGGGGAAACGTTTTTTGTCGAACTCATGACTACCCCAGGCATCTTCCGGCCAGTAGTTCCAGTCCAGTACAATGTTATCTATAGGTATCCGGCGTTTGCGGAATTCTTTTAATGTTCCCACAATTTCGTCCTGGGTTTTGTAGCGCTCACGGCTTTGCCAGAACCCCAAAGCCCACTTGGGCATAATGGAGGCTTTACCTGTGATGGTTCGGTAACCGCTTATTACCTGATCGGCGTTGTTACCACGAATAAAATAGTAATCAAGCATTTGTCCCATTTCAGACCAGAGCGATAGCTTTTGCTGTTCGCTATCGGCTACCGGCGAAAGGGCTTTTAATCCGATATAGGATACACCTCCATCGGGGATCCATTCAACACGGAGTTTGTGGCGTTTGTTTTTATCTAAGTTCAGCGCAAATTTATAACTATTCGGATTCCAGGCTGTACGCCAGCGTTCCTTCACCACCAGTTCGTCGTCGACATACACTTTGGTGTATCCGGCATAATACAGATTAAACCGGAACAATCCGCTTTCTTTGGGTTGAATGTACCCTTCCCACCTGATGGCAGCATTTTGAAACGGGAAATCGCGTGGAAAATTTTTGATGGTTTTAATGTCTTCGTAATCGAGATTGGATTCCTGACGTTCTACAAAGATGTTTTTGGGGTCTTTGTTTACCATATAAGTTGCTGTCAAGCCGCCATTTTCTCCGTTTTTATCGGATATAAGAAATAAGTCATTGAGGTTGGCATAAGGTCGCGGGTCGCCAAAGCGCGACAAAGAATAATTGTCCCAAAGAATGCCATAGTTTTTGTTGGAAAGAAGGAAGGGGATGGTAACTTTAGTGTTGTATTGGAAAAGCTCTTCGTTTCGGCCTTTCCAGTTGAACTCGTCGGACTGATGCTGCCCAAGTCCATAGAAAGCTTCGTCGGCAGGCGACTCAAATACCTGACGGAATGAATAACCACCTTTGCCCTCTACCTGAATGGGTTCAAAGGTTTTTCCACCTCCATGTTGTTCGCGCAAAAGGATATTTCCTTTGGCATCGGTAAATAAAACTTCGCCTGTGCTCAGCAGCAGTTTGGCACATGTAGTGGCGGTAGATAAAATGATGGAATCTCCTTTTTGTGTAACATTCCAGCCTTCGGTGCTGGTTGCTGTGTACGAAGTTATCAGGCTTTTGAACTCAGGAATATCCTTTGCCGGAACGGCGCTTACCCTGATAATATCGTTTGTAATTACCTGAAGGCGGATGGTTTGCCCGGCATTAGGTGCGCCGGATTGTAGCGTTACGGTAATTCCATCCTTATTTTTACTAAACGGAGAACTTTTGCATCCTATCAGCGATGCAATGAAAAAAAACAACACAATGATTCTTAACCTATACATAATTTTTTTCTGGTAGTATTATTTTGAATTGATGTAGTCAACATTTTAAGGCTTACAAAAATAGAAACACTTTACCGTAATGTTAAGTGAAAATGTTCTTGATGTGTGGGGTATATGTTAACCTATAGGGGTCAAATGTAATCTTTAAAGGCCCTTATTGATAACTTGTGCCTGAATTGTGTGATTTAACCCTGTAATTTTTTACTTTTGCAGTGAAAGCTCCTGTGAGGTAACAATCTGGCCAATAGTTTATGTCCGGATTTTTAAGTTTTTCAGAATGTTTTAAATATACCCTGATTCATATCATGAGAAAAATCATTTTCTTCCTTTTTTTGTTTTTTACTTTTTGCCTGCAAGCTCAGGTTTATAACTTTGCCCGTTTGGACAATACTGATGGCTTGTCAAACAATCAGATTGAGTCAATTTTTAAAGACAGTCGTGGTTTTATGTGGTTTGGTACCAACTTTGGCCTGAACAGATACGATGGATACGAGGTGAAAGTATATAAATCGGAAAAAGCCGACAGTGCCAGCCTGAAGTATAATTCTATCCCTGAGATAGAAGAAGATGCATTTGGCCGATTATGGATTAAAGGGGCACCCGACTATGTGGTTTATAGTTTCAGTACCGAAAAATTCAGCAGGAATTTGTCCGAAATTCTTAAGCCTTATGGTATCAATTTCAATCCGGCTTTAGTCGAAATTGATGCAAACAAGAATTTCTATTTTTATCAAACCAATGTAGGCATTTTTAAATATGATATCAAACAAAAAAAACTCTTTAGCTTCCTGCAAAACAAGAATCCTAATTCGCTGAGTGCCGGTACAATTGCAGGATTGCGCGTGTACAAGGGTTGCTTTTGGGTACTTTTCCAGAACGGACTCGTAGAGCGCTTTAACGAGCAAACTAACTCAGTAGATTTCAGAAGCTCTTTTGTGTCCGAAAAATCAATCGGTTCTTTTATTCCCAAAAATTTGTTTGTTGATAATGAGGGTTGTCCATGGATCTTTCCCGGAATTGGCGATGCCGGTGTGAGTCATTATGATTTTGAAAAATCGGAATGGGTTTACTTCGGAAGGAGCAAAACGCCATTCAGTGCTTTTGCTATCAGAAACATATCGTCGGATATTGTACGGGATGTTGTACAGGATAAAACAGGTAAAATATGGATAGCTACCGATCATGGTGGCATCAATATATACGATAAAAAATCCGAATCCATCGCAGTTTTGCTGAATAACCCAATGAACCCGAACACCATCAGTCAGAATTCCACCATCAGTCTTTTTTGCGACAACGATGGAATTGTATGGGTGGGTACGTTTAAAAACGGCGTGTCGTATTATCATCCCGGAATGTTTAAGTTCGAAAAATCACCTTTGTTTTTTTATCAGCATGCCGGATTGGAGAATAAAGATTGCAACAGTCTTTACGAAGATACCCGTGGCAATTTATGGATTGGTACCAACGGTAACGGCTTGCTTAAATATGATGGTAAACGTGGCGATTTTAAAATTTACCGGAATGATAAGAATGACCCTTCCAGCATTTCGTCGGACATCGTGATTTCGTCGATAGAAGATAAGCAGGGGAATATGTGGTTTGGAACTTTTTTGGGCGGGCTTAACCTGATGCAGGGCGACAAGTTTAAAAGGTTTGCTTCGGATGTTAGTAACCCGAACTCACTTTCAAACATGAGCGTATTTGGTCTGGCCGAAGATGCGAATGAAAATCTTTGGATTGGTACTTTAGGAGGAGGGGTGGACAGACTTGATAAGACCAGAACAATATTCGAAAAGCATCATGTGGGTTCTACATCGCAGGCCAATTTTGTACTTTCGCTTCACAATAGCGGGTCTTCTATTTTTATAAGTACTTCGCAGGGAGTAGGGGTGCTGAATACTTCTAACGGTACCATTGAGCCGGTTTTTAAGGATCGTGAGCTGGAAAGCAAATTGACGGATTTGGTGGTATACAACACCTTTTACGATTCGCGCCGCCTTCTTTGGATTGCTACTGATAATGGTATAAACATATATAATGCGGCGAACAATTCAATAGCGTATATTAATGCCTCCAACGGATTGCCAAGTGAGCAGGTAGTGTCGTTTCTGGAAGATAATAAAGGTGATATATGGGTAGGCACCCGCAATGGACTGGCTTCTGTTACCTGTCGGAAAAACAAGAATGGAACATATCGCTTTTCTGTTTTTTCATTCGATGAAAACGATGGTTTAGTCAATACTTCCTTTAATCAAAATGCGGTTTTTAAAAACTCAAAAGGAGAATTGTACTTTGGAGGTACCAAAGGCTATGTTAAGTTTAACCCTGATAACATCCGGTTCAATACCATCGTTCCGGTGCCTCGCTTTACGTCGTTGTACATAGGCACAGAGGAGATAATCCCCGGGAAAAAATTTCATGGCCGCCAGATAGTATATAAATCGATGGCAGATTTGGATGAGATTGTGCTGAACTATAACGAAAACAACTTCACAGTCAAATTCTCCGCATTGAGTTATATACACCCCGAAAAGAACAGGTACAGGTATATGCTTAAAGGTTTGGATAATGATTGGATTGAACCCCGTGCCGGTATAGGTTCTGTGAGTTATTCCAGCCTTGCACACGGGGTTTACGAACTGGTAGTGTATGCCAGCAACAACGATAATGTATGGAGCAAGGAGCCTCTTGTGCTGCGGATTGTTATTAAACCGCCATTTTGGCTGGCATGGTGGGCTATAACATTTTATGTGCTTATGGCTCTTTTTGCTGTATGGCTGATTGTGTACTATAATTTGCGAAAGCAAAAGCGTCAGTTTGAAACTGAGCGGCAAATGCGCGAAGCTCGACAAGTTCATGAAATGGACGAGATGAAATTCCGCTTTTTTACAAATATCAGCCATGAGTTCAGAACTCCGCTTACGCTGATTGTAAGCCCGGTAGAGAAGTTGATGCAAATGAACAGAACCGACGAGGAGAGAAACTTGTTGGATATTATTCAGCGAAATGCCAACGGATTACTCGATTTGGTAAATCAGTTGCTCGACTTCCGCAAGCTGGATGTGAAGAAAGATACATTGAATCTATCGGTGGGCGATGCCGTGTCTTTTATCAAGGATATTTGCTACTCTTTTACTGATCTGGCCAACAGGAAATCAATTAATTTCTCGTTTTCAACGTCAATTTCCGAACTCCGAATTGAGTTTGACCCGGAAAAAATGCGTAAAGTGGTTTATAACCTGCTTTCCAATGCTTTTAAGTTTACCAACAATAGTGGCAGGATAGAGGTAAGCGTAAACATGGTTCAGCAAATAGATTTTGAAAATCAGTTTTTAAAAATTACCATTGCCGATACGGGTTTAGGTATTCCGGCTAAAGATATTGAGAAAATATTTGAGCGCTTTTACAGAGTTGAAAATCCCGGAACCGGGCATCAAACAGGCACCGGAGTAGGCTTGCATATCGCAAGCGAATATGTAAAGCTCCACGGAGGCCAGATAAGTGTTGAAAGCACCGAAGGGAAAGGCTCTGTCTTTACGGTGCTCATTCCGGCCAAACAATATATGGTTCAGGAAATAATGCTGACCAACAACAATGAAAATATGCTGCCGGATACGACAGAAAAGATACTGGACGCTGAAAACGAACTGCACGGTGCCGACGAAAAGAAAAACAAATTGCCACTGATGCTGATTGTGGATGATAATGCTGATTTCAGAAACTTTATTACCACATTATTTATATCTCAATACAGAGTGATAACTGCCGAGAATGGCGAAAAAGCCTATAAAATAGTGCTTGATAAAATGCCGGACTTAATCTTGTCGGACGTAATGATGCCGGTTATGGACGGATTTGAATTTTGTCGTAAACTAAAGCAGGATATACGGGTGTCGCATATTCCGGTGATAATGCTAACGGCCAAAACCGGCGATGAAAACAAGTATATTGGCTTGGAGTCGGGTGCCGAGGATTATATTTCAAAGCCTTTCAATATGGAAATGCTGTCGTTAAAAGTAACTCGTATTATTGAACGTCAGCGAAAGATACAGGAACATTTCAAAAAGAGGATTGATATCAACCCCTCTGAGATTGAAATTACATCCATGGACGAAAAGTTTGTAAAAAAAGCTGTGGCTCTGGTGGAGTTAAATATTGATAATGCCGATTTTCTGGTAGAAGATTTATGTCGCGAGATGGCCATGAGCAGGGTTTATTTTTATAAAAAAATATTGTCGCTCACCAACAAAACGCCTTCGGAATTTATCCGCTTTATCCGTCTGAAACGTGCTGCCGATTTGCTGGAGCGAAGTCAGTTATATGTCAACGAAGTGGCTTTTCAGGTAGGTTTCAACGACCCGAAGTATTTCCGCAAGTATTTTAAAGAAGAGTTTGGTTATAGCCCTAACGAATATAAAAAGAAGTTTGAAAAATAAAAACGTGTTTCCTGTGTTTTTCAGGCACTAAAGCGTAATTCGTATCACGGTAAGTATGCGCCATTTTTCAGCTTGCGTGTGGTCATGGCTGGTGAGCCTCCATACCGACTGTATGGTTAGGAAATGCAGCAGATTGGTTACACCTACACCTACTTCGGCATAAGGTTTGTTAAGAGCCGATGTGGTTTCGGGAAAATCGAGCAATGAGCGATGCTTGTTGCTTAATCCTCCGTACATCACTTTGAAACTAAACATTTCGCGCATGCTCAGATGCTTAATCAGTGGTATTTGATTAAACAGTATTCCATCGAAAGTCAATTCATTGTGCATTGCCATATAGCGGTCTGTGGCAAATTCCATGAATTTTATCATGCTGAGGTTATAGCGTTTAAATCCGGAACTCTCGCTACCTGTAGCAATATTCAACAGCGGATAAGGAACACTTCCGAGCAGATAAGCACCTTCAATCATATAGTCCCACCGGCCATAATCAAACAAAACCCGCTGACTTAGGGTTCCGCTCAGGCGGGCGTAGTTGCCCTTTGTGTTTCCCAGAGCGTAAGTTCCGGCTTCGGCAAGGGCATAAATTACTGGCTTGTAGTTGTTGGCATAAATGCGTTGTAAATGATCTTCGTAGGTGCGTTGGCCAAATGAGAAACGCGTTTTTAGAGTTATTGAACGATTATTGATATATTCGTAAGTGGTTCCGTTTACCTGAAAGGGCAACTGCGCACCCTGATATATTTTGTTGGATCTGAAATACAAGGCAGCTTCAATATCATTGTTCAAATCGGTCGAAAACGATGCTGAAAACTCTTTACGGCCATTCATATGGCTTGCTTCCTTAAACGAGAGCAATGTGCCTGCAATATCTACATCGGCCGTTTCCAGCGGGTTTTCAAGGGTCAGAAAATCGTTGTAATCATAATCTATACGTCGGTAATCATCTGTATAACCAAGGCTGAAAACACTTTTTTGCTTCACCGGTAGGCGATATTGCGCATACACCGAGTATTTTAGTTCTTGGGGTCTGAATGCGTAGCCGGCATACCCACCTATGCAGACATTAGGCCATAGATGTTCGTTGGTGCGTAGCGGTATGTTCAGTCGCAGCCCTTCTGCATCGGTAAGTCGTCCTAATTGTTGAATTTTTCCTATATCAAATTTTCCGGCAGGGATATATCCGGTTAATATAATGTCGGCCAGCCAGTGTGCAAATTTCATGACTGGCGTATTGTTTACGGCCGATAATTTTTCGTCCAAAGTGGCTGAGCTCACTCCCGAGCCGGCAAAGTTCATGTCCGGAATATTCAGCAAGCTGTCGGTATTGTAGGTAAGGCTACGCTTAACAAACAGCTCTGGTTGTGTGTATACACTATCGCCCGGCAGATTATAAGTCATGCTGATGGTCGTGTTCTCATAATCGGGCAGCCAGCGTTTGTTTTTTAAGGTGAATTTCTGGCTGATTCCTAAGTTGCGAACAAAGTTTATATTGGCTTCGTTGGGCAGGTAGGCCGTTATACTGGTCAGAGCCAAACTGGCCGAATCTATAGTCATATCGCCTACGAAGGCCAGATTTTTTGGGTTTTTTGTGTGGAAGCGAATGGTGTATTGTTTGCGTTCGTCGTGCCAAAGGCTGTCGGTCAGGTAAAAATTGTAGTACAAGCTACCTGCAGCCGATAAGGGACTGATAAAACTTTTTCCGTAAAGACTTACAGCATTGTTGTAAAAGTTAATCCTGAAATCGCTATCATCAAGCATCTGCCTGACTATTTCTTCGTTTTGTTTTTCAGAAGAGAATATGTTTTCATTCATGTACTTTCGTTCGTTTTTCCGAATAAGCACATCGCTTTCCGACATAAAAACGGGTATGGCCAATGCCGAGTCATTGTTGCTTGTGTTGCCACGGAGCAATTGTTCGTAAATTTTCCGGTTTACGGAATGTTTATTGACTTTGTTAAGTAATGCAAGTTGCGATGAGCGTGCTGTAGTTTGATACCAGTCGTTGCGGGTTACGTCGTTTTCGGAACGCATAAGGCGTATGCGCCTCATCAGCTCAATGGCCGGATTTACTCCGGGTACCACAAAAACTTCTTGCAACAGGGTGTTTTCTTCGCGGAGCAGCACTTCCACTCCGGCAGCCATTCCGGGTTTTATTTTAATTTCTTTGCGGCGGTAGCCCACGCACGAAAACACCAACACACTCTCCTGACCGTGATACCGGAGCATAAAAAATCCTTCGTCGTTGGTTTTAGTGCCTCCGGTGGTGTTTTTAAAAAATATATTCACATCCGGCACTGGGGTTCTGTCGGTCGAATTGTAAACCTGACCCACCACAATGGTTTCCTGAGCTGTAAGCTTACTTGCCAATATAAGTAATATCAGCAGAAATATCGTTTTTATAAGTGGTGTTTTTCTGTTCAATGCTGTCCTTTTTTGTTCATAGGGTGAAACTCAAGAATTGTCTGTCGCAGATAATTTACATCAATATGCGTATAAAGTTCGGTTGTGGTGATAGACTCATGTCCCAGCAATTGCTGAATAGCTCGCAGATTAGCTCCGTTTTCGAGCAAATGAGTTGCAAACGAATGCCTGAAAGTATGCGGACTTACGCGCTTACGAATACCTGCTTTAAGAGCCAGATCTTTTACAATTTCAAAAATCATGGCTCGTGTGAGCCGGGCTCCGCGCCTGTTCAGAAAAACAATATCTTCACTTCCTTTTTTTACGGTCAGCTGCTCACGGTCGGTGCGCCAGAGCGCTATCTGTTTTATCGATTGTGGCGAGAGCGGTACCAGCCGTTGTTTACTCCCTTTTCCTTCTACAAGCATATATCCCTCGTTGGTATACATATTCGAAATTTTCAGACCAATCAGTTCGGATACCCGCAGCCCCGAGCCGTATAATGTTTCAATAATGGCCTTGTTGCGCTGGCCTTCCGGTTTCGACAGGTCGATGGCTAAAACAATGGCATCTATTTCTGCTATCGAAAGAACATCGGGCAGATGTATTCCTATTTTCGGACTTTCGAGCAATTCTGTTGGGTCTTGCTCTATTTTATTTTTGTAAATCAGAAAACTGTAAAACGATTTTATGCCTGATAATATTCTGGCTTGCGACCGCGGATGCACGCCTTTCTCAGCTATCTCAATAATGAAATCGCGCAAAATTTCCATGGTCGCTTCTTCAGGCTTGATGTGTGCTTGCTCCAGATAAACCATAAGTTTCTCCAAATCGCGCAGGTAAGCCATGACGGTATTCCCCGACAAAGATTTTTCGAGCTGAAGATAATACTTATATTCGTCGGTGAGCGAAAGCATGGCTTTTTCTGCTTTTAACGTGCAAAGATATAAAAAAGTAAATTCAAAGCCTACAACTACCGCGTTTACCAATCAGTTGTACATCATAAGCTCCAAATATTTGGTTGTTAAATAATGGCTTTTAAAAACAAAACCATCATTTAAGCGTTTTTTTAAACACCAAGTTACGAAAAAAGTTATGTCTACTGTTAAGTCAATATATTCTGTTCGTATTTATAAATATCCTGTTTTTAGGCAGATAACAAACTGCTTGGTATAAACTCTGAAATACTTTTTGTTAAAATATAAAATAATAGTGCTTTTATGAAACGATTTCATGTTTTAATGCTTTTGGTTCTCTTCGCTGTACTATCAGCTTTCGGTCAGCAACAAAGTGTGAGTGCTGGCGAGTTCAAAAAGGTAGCCGAATCGGGGCGGGTAATACTGATAGATGTGCGTACTCCGGCAGAGTTTGCTCAGGGGCATATTGCTAAAGCTATCAACATTGATTTATCTGATCCGCAATTTGAGGCCAAAGTGAAACAGCTAACCGTCAAAAACAAAACCGTTGCTTTGTACTGCCGTAGCGGACGACGCAGTAAGGCTGCTATGGGCATAATCAAAAATATGAATCTGAAAGTATATGAACTGAGCGGAGGAATAATTGAATGGCAACAGGCAGGCTATTCGCTCAATCAGTAAGATTTTGGGTGGCGAGTGTGCGAAATTGTTACATCGAAAAGCTTTTTTCTGCATAAAAATTATTTTGTACCCCGGAAATAAACCATTAAGTATGAAATAAATTTGTAATTTTGCCAAAGAGATAAAACGGATATATGTTGCAGGTAGAAGAACACACCCTAACGAACGAAGAAGAACAGATCAAGCAAGAGTTTGAGGCTTTGCTCGATGATTACCGGAATACCAATCACCGGCAAAAAATTGAGCTGATTACCAAAGCGTTTAATTTTGCCAATACTGCTCACAAAGGTATTAAGCGCCGCTCGGGTGAGCCTTATATATTGCATCCATTGGCGGTGGCGCGCATTGTTGTGCGCGAAATTGGCCTTGGTTCTACCTCTATCTGTTCGGCGCTGCTGCACGATGTGGTAGAGGATACCGACTATACGGTAGAGGATATCGAAAATCTGTTTGGGCCCAAAATAGCTCAAATTGTAGATGGGCTAACCAAAATATCGGGGGGCGTTTTTGCTGAAAAAGCTTCGGCGCAGGCCGAGAATTTCCGTAAACTCCTTCTTACCATGTCCGAAGATATCAGGGTGGTTCTGGTGAAAATGGCCGACAGACTGCACAATATGCGAACGCTGGGCTCCATGCCGCCGGCCAAGCAATACAAAATAGCCGGCGAAACTACCTATATATATGCTCCTCTTGCACACCGCCTCGGACTTTTCCGCATAAAAAACGAACTCGAAAATCTCAGTTTTAAATACGAACATCCCGAAACTTATCGTCAGATAGAAGAAAAATTAGCTGTCGATGAAGAAGCGCGCGCCCTGTTTTTTCAGGAATTTTCGAAACCTATCAAGCTGAAAATGGCGAAGATGGGTTATGAGTTCTTTTTGAAAGAGCGCATAAAATCTATCTATTCTATCTGGAACAAGATGTCGGCACGCAATATCCCTTTTGAGGAAGTGTATGACATACTGGCCTTGCGTATTGTGTTTAAACCAAAACCGGGCTTGAGCGAAAAAGACCAGTGCTGGATGCTTTACTCGGCTATGACTGAAATTTACAAGCCTCATCCTGAGCGTATCCGCGACTGGGTAAGTACGCCCAAAGCCAATGGATACGAAGCATTGCATGTGACGGTGATGGGGCCGATGGGCCGATGGGTGGAAATTCAGATTCGCAGCGAGCGCATGAACGATATTGCCGAAAAAGGTTTGGCTGCTCACTGGAAATATAAGTCGGGCGAATCCGAAGAATCGGAATTAGACAAGTGGATGAAAACCATCAAGGAATTGCTCGACAATCCGGAGCCGAATGCTATCGACTTCATGGATACTTTTAAGCTGAATCTTTTTGCTTCCGAGATATTTGTGTTTACGCCCAAAGGCGAAATTAAAACACTGGCCATGGGCTCCACAGCACTCGACTTTGCTTTCGACCTGCACTCCGACCTCGGTATGCACTGCATTGGCGCCAAGGTAAATCATAAACTTGTACCGCTTAGCTACAGACTCAATTCGGGCGATCAAGTCGAAATTCTTACTTCGCGCAAGCAAACCCCTCAACCGGAGTGGGAAGAATATGTTACCACTGCCCGCGCCAAAACCAAACTGAAGGCTTACTTTAAGCGCGTTGAAAAGTCGACGATAATTGATGGACAGAAAAAAATTGAAGATGCCCTCGCGGCCATCAACCTGAAGCCCGAAAACGAAAATATCGTCCGCATACTGAATCATTATAATTACAATCAGCGAAATGCGCTTTATCTGCAAGCCGGTAAAGGCCTGCTCAATCTTGACGATATCAGCAAGGTTATTTTCAAGCAAAAATCGCAAAACGTTTTTGCACGGTATCTGAAAATCCCGTTTGTGGGTAATTCAGACTCCAAACAAAGTAAACCCGTTGGGACTGACACTGTACCGGCATTTAAGGTAGATAGAAACAAGAAGTTTATCCTTACCGAAGAAAATTTGGGGGTGAATTATAAATTTGCCGAATGTTGCCACCCCATTCCCGGCGACGACGTACTGGGATATGTCGAAGACTCCGAAATGGTTATTGTACATAAACGCCAGTGTCCTACTGCCACTAAGCTGAAAACTAATTTCGGCCAGCGATTAGTGTCGGCAGCATGGGAAACTCACAAAGCATTATCTTTCATAGAAGTGCTCGAAATCAGAGGTATTGACAAAAAAGGCGTATTGATAGAGATACTTAAAGTAATTTCTGAAAAATACGGTGGTAATATCAGCCGTATGAATATTGAAACCAATGCCGGAATTTTTGTGGGGCGGTTTTATATTTATGTACACGATACCGAAGATATTGATATTCTCTGTAAAAACATCAACAAAATTAAAGAAGTGAACTCGGTACATCGTATTCAGGAATAAAATCTCTGTGGATAAAGGGTTTATTTGCAAATCCGGATTGCAACCTGACAAATAGTTGTGGAATTCCGGCTTATCCATTCAGAACGGATGAGTGGCAGTCTGATTGTTCGTGTAAATAAATTAAAAATATATCTTTTTGATAACGAGGCATATGCCGGCTTAAATGTTTTATATGTTCAGTAAATAATATTTTTTGGCATAGTAGTTGATTTTATACTCTATGTATATTATTTATTAAACTAAAAAACATGATGAACAAAAAAGTTAAGATTTTATTTGTTGTAGTTGCAGCTTTGGCTGTTTCGTATACCGCTAAAGCTCAGGATTTCCAAATTGGGTATGTTCAGTCCACCGGTGTTGTGGGTGGTGAAAAGTCAGATCCCGTAAATGGTATCAGGGTAGGGATTAATTCATATCAGGGCATTGCAGGGCCTTTGTCGTTGCAGTATGGTTTGCATTATTCTTATTATCAGTCCGATACTAAAATTCTTTCGTTGTTTGATGCAAAGTATAAAGGTCATCAGTTGGATGTTCCCTTGCGCATCGAAGCTTCGTTGCCACTGGCAGGCGATTTGAAACTGATTGGTTTTGCCGGTCCTGATTTTTCGTATGTATTATCGGGTACTTCACAAATAAATGATGCTGATCCGGTAAGCGTTTATGAGGATGAAGATTTCTCCAGATTTAATGTTCAACTTGGGGTTGGTGCGGGTCTTAAATACCGGAACGCCACTCTTCGGTTTTCTTATGACTGGGGCGTTATGGACCAGTATAAATCTGACAACATCTCGTATAAAACAAATACCATGGGTATTTCTCTTTCGTACGAACTTTAAAAAAAGATCTTTTTTCTGATAAACACGGGTACTTCTCTGCGTGAGAAAGTGCCCGTTTTTTTATGATAGAAACAAAATGCCCCGTTTTTTGAATAATATCAGCCTTAAAAACAAACGCTGAGCAAGAGTGCTAATCCAATGTTTTCTTTTATTTTTGTAAATGAAATAATTTTATTAAAACCATATCTGATAATTCCATGATTAAAATCCGAAAACTTCTTATCCTGCTTTGGGCTGTAACCAGCCTACAGGCTCAATCACCCATGAAACCAATCTATCTTGATAACTCACAACCTGTGGAAAAACGGGTTGAAGATGCTTTGTCGCGCATGACGCTCGAAGAGAAAGTGGCTATGTGCCATGCTCAATCTAAATTTTCGTCGCATGGGGTGCCTCGTTTGGGTATACCTGAAATATGGATGAGTGACGGCCCGCATGGGGTGCGTGAAGAAATTGAGTGGGACTCCTGGGGCGCAGCTAAATGGACCAACGATTCATGTACTGCTTTTCCTGCTCTTACCTGTCTGGCTGCTACATTCAATCCCGATTTGGCTCATGCTTACGGTGTGGCCATAGGCGAGGAAGCTCGCTATAGGCGCAAGGATATTTTGCTTGGCCCGGGTGTAAACATCTATCGCACGCCGCTCAACGGACGTAATTTTGAGTATATGGGCGAAGATCCCTATTTGGCAGCACGCTTGTCGGTTCCGTATATCAAAGGGGTTCAGCAAAGTGGTGTAGCTGCTTGCGTTAAGCATTTTGCCCTGAATAATCAGGAGATGTGGCGCGGGCATATCAATGTAGAACTGAGCGACCGCGCTTTGTACGAAATATATCTTCCCGCTTTTAAAGCTGCGGTAGAAGAGGGTGGTGTTTGGTCTATTATGGGTTCGTACAACAAATTCAGAGGTCAGCATTGCTGTCATAACGATTTGTTGCTGAATAAAATACTGAAAGGCGAGTGGAATTTTGATGGTGTAGTGGTGACCGACTGGGGTGGGGCACACAATACCCAAGAGGCGGCGCTGAATGGCCTGGATATTGAGATGGGTAGCTATACCAACGGATTAAGCTCTATGTCGGTTTTTACTTACGAAGATTATTATCTGGCAAAACCATTTCTGAAATTGCTCAAAAGTGGTGAGGTTCCGGTTTCGGTACTCGATGATAAAGTAAGGCGAATTTTACGTATGACGTTCCGTACCTCTATGATGGGTGAGCGCCCCTACGGCAGTTTTGTGAATGAAACTCACAGCCTTGCTGCACGCCGGGTGGCCGAAGAAGGTATTGTACTGCTTAAAAACGATAAACAATTCTTACCTGTACAAGCCGGAAAATACAAAAAAATAGCAGTCATTGGCGAGAATGCTACCCGCAGTATGACCGAAGGAGGTGGCTCGTCGACGTTGAAAGTAAAATATGAGGTTTCGCCACTCGAAGGTTTGCAGCAGGTGTATGGCGCTGCCAATGTGGTTTACAGCAAAGGATATTCTACAGGTCCTTCGGTGTACGGACGGGTTATTGCACCGAAAGAAAATCAGCAAAAACTGTTCGACGAGGCTGTGAAAACAGCCCGTGAGGCCGAAATAGTATTCTTTGTTGGAGGGTTGAACAAAAACCACGAGCAAGACTGCGAAGCTGGGGATCGTACATCTTATAATCTCCCATTCGGACAGGATGACCTGATCAGAGAGATATTGAAAGTGAATAAAAACCTGGTTGTAGTATTGGTAAGTGGCAACGCGGTGGCCATGCCCTGGCTGAAAGAAGTTCCGGCTGTAATGCAGGCCTGGTATCTGGGCTCTGAAAGTGGCAATGCTTTGGCCGGAGTTATATCGGGTACAGTTAATCCCAGTGGAAAGTTGCCGTTTACTTTCGGACAGAAACTTACTGATTATGGCGCACATGCGTTCGATAAATTATCTTATCCGGGCGATAGCATTAACCAGTATTACAAAGAAGATATTCTGGTGGGTTACCGTTGGTTCGATACTAAAAAGGTAAAGCCGCTTTTCCCGTTTGGGTACGGCCTTTCGTATACTACTTTTGAGTATGGTAAAATATCTGCCGATAAAAAGGTTTATGCAGCTACTGATGTGGTGAAAGTTTCTTTTACTTTGAAGAATACCGGTACGATGGATGGTGCTGAAGCTGTACAAATATATGCTTCGCAGCCGAAAGCATCAGTTATTCGTCCGGCTAAGGAACTCAAAGCATTTAAGAAGATTTTTCTGAAAGCTGGCGAAACACAAACCGTAAATCTCGATATTAAGGTGAGCGACCTTGCTTACTTCAACGATAAAACGCATCAGTGGACAGTAGAACCCGGCGATTTTGTGTTGAGTAATGCGGCCTCGGCCGGCGACGTTAAAAGCGCTGTTAAGATTCAGGTGATGCCTTAGGCAGGGATGTCAGCATTTGGTCGGCTCTGTGTGAGCTGAGCCACAAAAAAAACAAAGACGCAATGCATGCAAAGAGTATTATCTCATTGCGCTTTGCGTCTTCGTTTTACACGTTCTTAAGGGTTATTTTTTCAGATATTTTATTTCAACAATAAAAGATATCATTAAACCCAAACCGCCAAACAAAAGTACCGATGCTCCATAGATTACACCAGCCATCTCGCGAACTTTGTAGTAATAATCGTTTTCAAAATTAATTCCACCATAGTAATAGTAGCTGATAAAGAAGCCAATCAGCAGCCCAAATCCTACACCTAATAGCAGGCTGGCAATTTTAAGTGTGCCAAATGTGCTGCCTCCTGTTTGTTTGTCGGGAAACGAAAACTTGTTTTCAATCATAGAAGGGTCAAACTTATCCCCGATTTTTTCAATAATCGACAACCGTTCTTTTTTTCGTACAAATAGTTCAAAAAGTTTGTACACGCCTAAGGTAATAATCCCTATCACCAAAGGGATTGAAATGAAATCCATCATAATTTTTATTCTTTTTAAATGTAAATAATTTTTTAGCTTTGTATGTTTGACGCCGCTGATTGAATATGGTTACAAGTAAGCTGGTTTTTTTGTACGATATGGCCATTAATTCTGAAAAATAGTGCATCGTACTTGTTTAGTGTTTTTTTAAGATGATTTTGAATCAGATAGCTCACTACGTTGTTTTAAGTAAATGCTTTTAGCTAAAACAATATGGATTGCATATTATAAATTATGACTTATTTTTGTAACCTAATCTTCCGGGCTGCGTCATTAAATGTATATGGATCATCAGACCGAGATAAACTACATAAAAAAGATACTGGATGGAGATACAAACTTGTTTTCGTATTTCCTGAACAGTTATAGCCATTCGGTATTTACGCTTATCGTGCGTGTGGTGCAGTCTAAAGAAGATGCAGAGGAACTGACGCAGGATACTTTTCTGAAAGCTTTCAGAAAGCTGGATACTTATCGGGGCGATTGTAGTTTTTCTACCTGGCTTTTCAGAATTGGTTACAACACAGCCATATCGGCGGTACGCAAAAAGAAAATTGTGTTTCCGGCTATTGATGAATATGTGATTGATACTGTGGCCGACGAGGATGTAGACAGATTGCTGGCCGGTAACGATAGTGAGGAACTGCTGATTCATATGGAAAAAGCCATAGAGAAGCTTAATCCCGACGAAAAAGCATTGATTACGCTCTATTATCTCGAAAATAATCCGGTACAGGAGCTGGCTCAGGTATTTGGTATTACGCCCGATAATGTAAAAGTGAAGCTTCACAGAACCCGAAAAAAACTTTACGTAATGATACGCGAACTTACCAAAGCCGATGCCTGATGGGGCTTGGGTGGTAGTTTGGTGTTATAAGATATTGATTTAAAATGATATATAAAAACAGAAAACCATGAGTAGTGATAAAATAATAGGCGATGCGCTGAAACAGCAGTGGCCTGATGAGCTACCTGCGGGCTTCAACAGCAGGCTTATGGAACAAATAAATAAGGATGTGGCGGTACGCAAAAGACGGCAAACCGTGCTGAGCTATCTGCTTGTTGGGGGTGTTTCTTTGCTTTTGGTAGGTTTGGCCGGATTCTTACTTAAGGATGGTATATTGCTTACTTTTTTGAAAAGCGTTAAAAGCATGTTTGCTGTGCAGGTTTCTTCTTCGGCGCTGGGCTTTAGTATTTATATCGCAGTTATTGTTCTTTTCCTGCTGTTTATGGATGGATATTTCAGAAGTTTACGCGAAAAACGTTTGAAACAAGATGCAGAATGATTATTTTTGCAAAAACAATTTTGAAATGAACATGGCAAAATTAAATCATCCCGATAGCTAAGGGGATAAATTTTGTTTTGTGAGTTTCATCCGATCACTAAAAAATAATTATTTATAGATGAAAAGAATCACAATTATTCCTCTGTTGCTTATTTTTTTGGTAAGCAGCTGTGCTGTAAAAGTGGCCTGCGTAGGCGATAGTATTACCGAGGGTGCAGGCATTTCGCGCCAAAGCCGCGATGGCTACCCTGTAGTGCTAAACCAATTGTTGGGCAAACGGTATGCGGTGTTGAACTCGGGCAGGAGCGCTGCCACACTCCAGAAAAAAGGCGACCTCCCTTATTGGAACTGCAATGAGTTTAGCAATGTGTTTGCGTTTAAGCCCGATATTATTGTTATCAAACTTGGAACCAACGACACCAAGCCTTATAACTGGAAGCTGGCTGATTTTGAAAAAGATTATCAGGCACTCATCGATACTTTTTCGACCCTGAAATCCAAACCCCGCATTCTGCTGTGTAAGCCGGTTCCGGCATTCAAAACCAAATGGGGCATTAACGACTCTACGGTAGTTAATGGTGTGATTCCGGCTGTAGAACGCCTTGCTGTCAGAAATAATTTGCAGGTGGTTGATCTGTATGGCGGACTGAAAAACGACGGTGCTGATTTCCCCGACGATATTCACCCAAACGAAAAGGCGGCGGCAAAGATGGCTGAGATTATTGCTCGTGCCCTGAAGAACAAATAGCTTATTATGCACTTATATAAATTGAAAGCCACTTGCATCTGTGTTTTGCAAGTGGCTTTTTATATTGGTTCAAATTTCTTTTACTATAACCCTATAAAATGCGAAAGGTAGTGAACCTCACGGCCGACTACCAATCTTTTTTGTTAACCTTAAATCTAATACTATGAAAAAATCACGATACAAAGATAAGGCGCATTTTTTGTATATGCAATAGTTTTGATAAAATATTCATCAAAAAAGATGTTTTATAACATTATTTTAGGATTTTGGCGTTTTTTTTCAGAATATTGTGGCATAAGTTCCTTAAAATTTAAGTATTTTCACAGTTTCGGCGAGTACAACTAACCACTGTGATGCGTTTTAATATCCGTTCGTGCCATTTGTTTTTCAAAATCCGATAGATTTTAATGCCAGCCCGGTTTTTTCATCGAGACCAAAAAGCAAATTCATATTCTGAACAGCCTGCCCCGATGCTCCTTTTAATAAATTATCAATCATAGATACAATCAGCAGTTTATCTCCATGTTTTTCAAGATAAATAATTGCTTTGTTTGTGTTTACAACCTGCTTCATATCCGGATTTTTATCTACTACAAATGTGAAGGCTGCATCTTTATAATAGTTTTTATAAAGTTCTTTGGCCTGCTCAATGGTCAGTGGGCAGTTGATGTAGCTTGTGGCATAAATACCCCGGGCAAAATTACCTCGTACGGGAATAAAGTTCACCGCCTTATCGAACTCCGGTTGTAGCTGCCTGAGCGATTGCCCGATTTCATTCAGATGCTGGTGCTCAAAGGCTTTGTAGATAGATATATTGTTGTTGCGCCAACTGAAGTGGGAGGTAGCCGAGGGCTTAACACCTGCGCCGGTAGAACCCGTAATGGCGTTCACGTGCACCTCGTCGGTAAGCAGGCCAGCCGCAGCAAGTGGAAGCAGCGCCAGCTGAATAGCTGTGGCGAAGCATCCGGGATTGGCAATTTGTTTGGCTCCTACTATTTCGTCGCGGTTGAGCTCGGGCAAACCATATACGAAGCTGTGGTCGGTGCGTTTCTGACGATAATCGGTGGATAGATCCACTATTTTCAGGTGTGCAGGTACGTTATTCTCCTCCATAAACTTCTTGCTGTCGCCGTGAGCCGAACATAAAAATATCAGGTCGACATGTTCCAACGGCAGTTCAGAGGTGAAGATAAGACTGGTTTCGCCCACCAAACCACTATGTACATCGGTTACCGCATTGCCTGCATTGCTGCTGCTGTTTACAAACACTATTTCTACATTCGGGTGATTCACCAAAATGCGTAACAATTCGCCGGCGGTGTATCCTGCTCCGCCAATAAGGCCGGTTTTGATTTTTTTCATACAATAATATTTGTTTTTTATGGTCGTATGGAACTTGCACGACAGTACCGATAGTTATCGGAGCTCTTGCTTTGTTGAAGCTTTGCGTTCATGCTTGTTTCATATTGATATATTTCTTTTGGATATTAGCGTTTATAAAGAATAGTTTATTAAATGCCTGAAAATAATGATTATGCTAACCCAGCCAGCCATAATTATCCATGTCCAAATCCAATAGATGAATTTTTTGTTTTTATGCCGCAGGATATACATCAAAATCAGGTTCAAAAACACTCCTCCAGCCAGTTCAAGCAAGTGCAGGGTGCGTTCTGAAATTCGTTTACGCCCGTTTCGGGCTGCGCTTTTGTCCAGCGCAAACAACAACCCGCTCAGGATGTTGATAAACGCCAGATAATACAGCACTATTTCGTTGTCAATCATTTATGCGTCTATCTCTGTTCCGGTAAATGCCCTTATTATTCCTGAAGCAAATCGGGGCGTAGTAATCTGGTACGCTCTACCGATTGCTGGTGGTTCCACTCGTCTACCTTAGCCTGATGCCCTGATAGCAAAATATCCGGCACTTTCCATCCCTTGTATTCTGAAGGCCGTGTATACACGGGTGGCGCCAGCAGGTTGTCCTGAAATGAATCGGATAGCGCCGACTGCTCATCGCCAATGGCTCCGGGAATAAGGCGCACAATGGCGTCGGTCATGATGGCTGCCGGAAGCTCTCCTCCGGTAAGCACATAATCGCCAATGGTTATTTCTTTAGTAATAAGATGCTCGCGTATGCGGTGGTCGATACCCTTGTAATGGCCGCAGAGGATGATCAGATTTTCGTACATCGACATGCGGTTGGCCATTTTCTGGTTAAAGCGTTCTCCGTCGGGCGATGTGTATATTACCTCGTCGTAACGACGCTCGTTTTTCAGATAACTGATGATGCGGTCGACCGGCTCTATCTGAATAACCATGCCTGCACTAAACCCGAAGGCATAATCATCTACCCTGCGATGTTTGTCGGTGGTGTAGTCGCGCAGGTTGTGCACTACTACTTCAACCAGCCCTTTGTCGCGCGCACGCTTCACAATAGAGTGACTGAGAGGACTATCCAAAAGTTCGGGGACGGCAGAGATGATATCAATTCGCATCTTATTGAAAAATTATAAGACTACAAAAATACGAAAAAATGTGATACCGTGCCAACGAAACAGCGGGCACCGATGCGTAAACTTCTGCTTGATGACGATTTGTACCTCTGAATCCCGAAGTTTCAACAGCACGGATGGCTTACCATGCATTGCAAAAAAACCAATTGTATCAGTTTATAAATTTGATGCCAGCCATTTCCGTAACACTTCGGGCGATTTACCCGAGCGACGGGCATAATCCTGAAACTGATTTTCGTCAATTCTCCCGATATTGAAATATTTCGATTTGGGATGGTCAAATATCATCCCGCAAACTGAGGCATTCGGAAACATGGCTCCGTTTTCGGTCAGCGTTATGCCCAACTCTTGAAAGCGTATCAGTTTATCCAGCGTAAAAATAACTGATTGATCGGGTAGCGACGGATAACCAACTGCCGGCCTGATGCCCTGATAGTGTGTTTTGAAAAATTCGCTCAGGTTCAGTTTTTCATCCGGGGCATAACCCCATATTTCTTTCCGTACTTTATAGTGCAACCATTCAGCCGTGGCTTCGGCCAGGCGGTCGGCCAGTGTTTTAATCAGGATGGAGTGATACATGTCGTCGTCACGCTCATAGGTTTCGGCCAGTGCTTCGGCTCCAATTACGGTGTTGGCAAATACGCCCACATAATCATCTGCGGTTTTCAAAAAGTCGGCCAGCGAATAACAAAAGCCGTCGGTAGCCGGAATTTGTTGCCTGAGCATGGGTACTACAATCTTTTCATTTTCAAAATCAATCACAATATCCTCGTTGTTGGAGCGGGCCGGGAAAATACCAACCATGGCATTGATGGTAATACATTTCTCGTCTAAAAAACGGCGCAGCATTTCCTGGGCATCTTTATACAGTTTCAGGGCTTCTTCGGCTTTTTCTTGCTCCGATTCCGGGAATTTTTGCAGCCATCCCACGCGGCACGATGTGCAGTCGCATACGGTCTGTATATCGTCATACTTTCCGTTCAGTCGCCAGGCCATAAAAAAGAATGTCCAGTGAATAAATGGGACTATCTCCCGTAAGTTGATATCGTAAAATTGCTTAATTCCGGGTTGTAAAGGCTTCATTGTTTGTAATATTCAGAAAATTATTGTCAATAAAAATAATAAAAAAGAACGCGCTGGATGAATTTCAGCAGAAAATATCATTAAAGTAAGAGCAAACTTATAGCCATTACGCCCATACCGCCTACAAATCCGGCTATGGAAAAATGGTGCTCGCCATACTTTTGTGCTCCGGGGAGTAGCTCATCCACCGAAATAAATACCATGATTCCTGCTACCGATGCCATAAGCAGGCCGAGTGTAAACTCCGACATAAAAGGCAACAGTATAAAATAACCGATTAGCCCTCCGATTGGTTCAGCCATACCTGATGCAAACGAAAGCCAGAATGCCTTGCGGCGCTTGCCGGTGGCATAGTAAATAGGTACCGACACCGCAATTCCCTCGGGTATATTGTGAATGGCTATCGCTATGGCAATAGGGATGGCAATATCCGGCGATACCATGGCAGAGGTAAATGTGGCCATTCCTTCTGGAAAATTGTGTATCCCGATGGCTAATGCCATCATCACCCCCATGCGTTTCAGTTGTTTTTCTCTGGCATTGCCAATGTCCTCTACCGAACGCATTTCGTGTGGATTTTCGGCATTAGGTATAATCATATCGATGATATAAATTATGGCTATTCCCGCAAAAAAAGCCAAAACGGTTAAGGCCTCGGGGGCGCGGGTGCCACTTTGCGTCAGCAAATCATGCGCTTGCGGAAATATCTCTACAAACGAAACGTATACCATCACACCTGCTGAAAAACCGAGCGCCGTTGACAGAAACTTATTGTTTGTTTTGTTGGTAAAAAATGCCAGAGCACTCCCGATACCGGTGCTTAACCCGGCAAAAAGTGTTAGTCCTAAGGCAAATAGTATATTTGAATCCATGATTAATGTAGTTTTTGGGGGTTGACTTTAACTCCATAAAACACAAAAGTAATTGGATTTGTTGAAGAAACGATACCTGTTTGTAGTGAAAATGGCGTTTTTATTGAACTTTACTTAGCATTTGGCGTGTTTTTCTCAGATGATTATCTGTTTATGATGCAATGACTAATGCTGGAAACTTGGTTGGTTTTGATTTCTAAAAAAATGTTCGTGCAAATAGTTTAAAAATTAGCAACATGAGAAATATTTATTTATTTTTGTGAAACAAACAGCCTTCATTTAAAATATTTTTAAACATCATTTTTAGAATTATGAAAAAAATTTTTATTACTACGTTTTTGCTTGTATTTACAGTTCACCTGTTTTCGCAGGTTAATATTTACTCCGAGAGCCGGAGTAGCATCACGGTTGGGTTTTTACAGGGAGGAGGCTCTCTTGTAGGAGCCGATTTTGAAACATTGCTGACGAATAAGTTTGGGGTTCAGATTGGCGCCGGTTTACTGGGCTATGGCGCCGGACTCAACTATCATTTTAGGCCTTCTATCCGTAGTTCTTTTCTATCGCTACAGTATTGGCATCAGGGAGTAGGGTCATCGTACACGCAAAGCATGCTGGGTCCAACTTATGTTTTTAGGGGAAGAAGATGGTTTACCGCTCAGATAGGTTTAGGGTTTGCATTAGGCCAGGGACCGGCTTTTCCCTCGGGCAGAGAACAAACTCCGGTTATGTTGTTATACTCCATAGGTGCTTATTTCCCGATATAGAGATTGTTGGCGGTCATGTTGAAAAAGACTGCATAAAATTCACACCAACAATTAATCAGAATATAAAAAGAGAAAGTTTTAACGCTTTCTCTTTTTTTTCGAATATGTCACTTATTTCAACATTGAAATATACATAGCCAACACAATAGCCGAATAAACATGTGACGGATAAAGCGGCTGAATCTGTTTTTTTACTGACTCTAAAGCCCAGTTATACCGAGCACGAACAGTTTGTTCACTTATACCAAGTTGTTTGGCTGTTTCGGCAGTCGAATGTCCTTCTTTCCAGCGGCGAATAAAAATCTCCCGTGTCAGTTCCGGCATATCCGCTACTGTTTTATCAAGTAGGTCCAATACCTCCTTCATTTCCATTTCCTCCAACACATGCGAGTAACTAAGTTCCTGAGCTTGTTGAAGAAGCAAATCTTCAGTACCTCCTGTTTGCCGTCCAGCAGCTGATTTAAAATAATCGAACACACAAAACGAGAAATGTTTATACAAAAAACTTTTCGCCGAATCGTTCACATCTGTTTTTATCACCGCAGGATTAAGCCAGAGAGCTATCCAAAAGATCTGATTAATTTCATCCGAAACATCCTTATCCCGCGTGTACGAATAGGATAAATCATAGAATATGCGTCGATAACGCTTATACAATTGATTATAAGCAGTCTGATCACGTTGAGTTATTAATGTCAGTAGTTGTTTGTCAGATGCCTCCATGCAGATGAGTATTTCAACGCAAAAATAGGACAAGCATATTACAGGCATATTACATCTGCTCCAAATACATCTGGTAACATAAATGACATGCTTTCTTAATAGTTTCATATATAACATCCATTCCATTCAACTCTTTTTATATATGAGGGCATATTAGTACTTGAAATAATTAAATGTCGTATAAATCTATTTAACTTATTTTTTGAACGCAACGGCACAAAGTAGCTAAAACGCTATGTGTATTTAAACTTTCTGTCTTTGCGTCGTTGCGACTAAGCGTTCAAAATACGACATTATATTTATCCCATTACTTAATAAGTGCAAAATCAATTCAAATAGCAATAGAGAAAAATGGAAGAAAAAAACAAAAAGATGAATGGAAACGACGTAGAGAGCAAATTAGACCGTTTTCGGCTTTTGGCAGGACTACTCCAGCGTTACTACAATGGACAAGCAACACCCAAAGAAAAACAAATTATAGATGCTTGGGATGCTCAATCGGCTTGGGAAAAACACAGGATAAAAGTGAATAACCGTAAAATGGATGCAGCTTGCGACGAAGTATGGAACAATATCAGTTCGCAATTGCATTTTGAGAAAAAACACAAAACCATAAGACCAGGTCAACTTTTCCATCGTTACGCCGCAGCCGCCGTCCTGTTCATTCTTTTGGGCGGAGGCATTCTGTTTCTCACTCAACACAATAGTTTCAACCGATCCGAATATGGCGCAATGGCCGATGCCAACACTTTTTTCCAAACCACCGATGCACAGACAAAGCAAGTTACGCTTCCCGACGGCTCCCGCATTCACCTGAACCGCGGAACAAAAATCAGTTATGCTTCCAACGCTTTCAATCGCCGTCAACGCGAGGTTTGGCTATCGGGTGAAGCCTTTTTCGAAGTAGCCAAGAATCCTGAAAAACCTTTTATCATTCACACCGGCGATATGATCACAACAGTGAAAGGTACTTCCTTTAATGTAAAAGCTTATCCGCAATTAAGTGCTAACGTGGTGACCGTACTTACAGGTAAAGTAGAAGTAAAGACAAAAGATAAAGTGTTGGCAATGCTAACCCCTGACAAACAGTTGGAATACAATAAAAAGACAAATGCAAGTCAATTAATGGATATTGATGCCGACGAAGTTACCGGTTGGCAAAGCGGAGGCTTAATACTGAATTATGCCGACAAAGACGAACTGAAACTCCGTATAAAACAACACTATAATGCCGATATACAGTTCAGAAATAACGCATTAGATAATATTAAAATCAAATCAACTTTTGTAGAAAGTACAACACTTAACGATGTGTTAGGAACTATTGAAGCCCTGTATGATGTCAGATGTACTTCGCAAAGCAACCAGATAATAATTGATAAACAATGATATACGACAAACAAATGAAATGCAACAAAAAGTATGTGTTGCTGATGGTCGCACTGCTGTTAAGTGCAGTTACGACTCTATCGGCACAAAACATAACCCACAACTTCCCGCAGCAAACGCTCGAAAACAGAGTGAAAGAGTTGATTAAAATCAGTAAAAAGAACATTACATTCGATTCAAAAGAAATTGGAAACACCGCTTTACCTGCTTTACAAATAGCTGATGCCACGCTGGAACAGGTCTTGGAAAAAAGTCTGTCCAGAACCATTCTTACATTAAAAAAAATATCCGCGACTTCTTACGTTATAGTTCGTAAAGAAGCATCTCCTCAACGTTCCTCCGCCCCCGGTCGCCTCTCCGGTCTGGTGACCGACGACAAGGGCGAACCCATTATCGGAGCCTCCGTTGTTATTCCCGGCACGGGTAAGGGAACCGTTACCGATGTAAACGGCAACTACACGCTGCAAGCTCCGGCAGGCGAAACCACTATCGAAGTCAGTTTCATTTCGTATCAAAAAAAGAAAATAACGGGTGTGGAAATCCGCCCCGACAAAACCACTAAGTTGGACATTACCCTCAGCGAGGACAACAAGCAACTCTCCGAAGTAGTGGTTACCGCACAGGTGCAGCGTGCTTCGGCAGCAGGCATGCTCCTCCAGCAAAAATCAGCCATTTCCATGACCGACGGTATCTCTGCCGACTTGATTAAGAAAACTTCCGATAATAATGTGGCACAGGTCTTGAAGCGCGTGGCGGGCGTTACCATTAACGATGGTAAGTTCGTTACGGTTCGTGGTATGGGGGAGCGCTACAACAATGTGCAGCTCAATGGATCTTCGCTGCCCAGCACCGAACCTAATCGCCGCAACTTCTCGTTCGACATTATCCCCAGCGCGTTGGTCAGCAATGTGACCATTGCCAAAACGTTTATGCCCGACATGCCGGGGGAGTTCACCGGGGGGTTGGTGGAAATACAAACCCTCTCTGTTCCCGATGAACCGTTTTTGAACATCAGCCTTGGATCGGGATTAAACACAAACGCCACCGGGAAGGAATTTTTGAGTACCAAGCGTTTTGCAGCCGATTATTTCCTCGGTGGAACGGAAGAACGCCAATGGTACACGGGACTCTCACAGGAGGCATTAACTGTTAATGCCACCAATGCGGCCTCGTGGAACCGCTATCCCCTCTACAAATTCACGGCGCAACCCATGCAAAGTTACAGCATTGCCGGAGGATGGCCCTTCAAAATTGGGGAACATCATAAAATTGGGATTGTAGCAGCGTTGACTTACCGCAATGAGCAAACCAAAGAGGAACTTAAGGAAATGATCACCTTCACCAAAGATAGCCTTTTGAAACAGGGAGAACGATACACCATGACCACTTCCGTCGGGGCGATAGCCAATATCGGCTGGGAAACCAAAGGACACGCCATTACCTGGCGCAATCTTTTCAACAACCGGTTTTCACATTCTAATCAAAAGCGATATATATGGAAAACCTACGAAGGATACCCTTTTATGGATATATACAGTGTTGTTTTAAACAGTAGAGTCATGCAGTCGCAGCTCGATGGGAAGCATCACTTCTTGCACAACAAACTGCTTTTCTCGTGGAATGCTTCCATCAACGATATGGAGCGGACCAACCCCGGCGATGCATATTCGTCGGCTACCGTCGGAAAAATTACAGATGCTGTGTCTTACTTCGAAGGTGGACGGGTCGACTGGACACGATCGGTCGGCAGCAGTACGGTCGGTATTAACAATGGGCACTTGATGTATAGTAAACTGCATGAATTGAAAAAAAACCTGAGTGCCGATGTGGAGATACCTTTCATCATACTCAACAACCCGCAACGAGTCAAAGCCGGATACTGGGGAGTTTTGCGTACCGCCAAATACCGCCAGCAATACCTCAAGCTAAACAAAAGCACCAGTTCCTTCCTGAACGGTGCCGATATAAACGATTTTTTCGATCCCGAAAACTTTGAAGGAGACTCCCCTTTACTCTATTATACACGGGGAGGGGCATCGGGGGGAGCCGACTATTATGACGGGCGTTTGGGGGTAAGTGCAGGATATCTTATGGGCGATTTCTCCTTTTTCAGCAAGTGGCACATCACCGGAGGTTTCCGCATGGAAAAAGGGAACAACCGGGTGGTTACCACCTGGGGACGCTACGACACAAGCCTCAACAAATATGTGTTGGTAGAAGACACCGCAACTTTGGTTAAAACCAACTGGCTGCCAGCACTGTCGCTGATATATAACCTCACCGACAAAGCAAACGTCCGGTTCGCCTACAGCAAAACCCTTATCCGCCCCGATTTTCGCGAATTGTCTTATTGCGCTTACTACAATGTCAACGACCGCTTGTGGGTGTATAACCTGAATCCCCTCAAACAAACCGATGTTAAAAACTACGACCTGCGCCTCGAATTCTATCCCGGTGCCGGCGAGGTGATTTCCCTGTCCGCATTTTACAAGAAGTTCACCAATCCGGTAGAAATGATAGCCCAGCTACAGGCAAGCGCACAGGAAATATACCTCTATTCGATGAACCTGAAAGATGCCGAATTGAAGGGGCTGGAGTTCAACATGCGTAAATCCTTAGGCTTCATCGCCCCCCGCACTTTTTTGAATGACATCTACCTGAACGGCAACTTTACGGTCCTGAAAGGTAACATAACCTATAACTACGATGCCATGATGAACCCCATCGAAGGAATCGGAGGACGCGAAAGGCCGCTACAGGGTTTATCCCCCTATGTTGTCAACGCAGGGATTACCTATCAGGGAAGCAGCATCGGCATGTCGGTCAACTACGGGCGCAACGGCCGCAAATTAGTAATCGGGGGCGATTACGCGAAGCTGGACCAGTACGAAAATCCCCGCAATGTGCTGGATGTGCAATTATCGGCTCTGTTTCTGAAAAAACGGCTGGAAGTGAAGCTCAACGCGAGCGATATACTCAACGAAGATGTAATTATATATCGGAATTGTGGCTACACGAATTCAGAGGAGGTAATAGAAGGCGATCCGGGTTACATCAACCGCACCGGTTTGGGCATGGATTACAATCCCGGCGACTGGGTCATGAGCCGCATCAACAAAGGCATTAATTTTTCCGCATCAGTAAGTTATAAATTCTAAAAAGTAAACAATCAAGATATGACACCACATTTTTTGAAATACGCGCTGGCAATATTGTCCGGACTGCTGCTATTCACGGCTTGCGAGCTTGACGGGGTAAAGGAAGAGACGTATTCTTACGCCAGGATATTTAATATCAACTTGGTGTATGCCGACTCCACCTACACCTTCACCTACAACGGCGTGGCCTACGACTCCATCGGAGAATATGTCCTGAGCAAGGATACCATCGGGACCCTGCGTGCCTACCGGGGAGATAAATTGGAATTAGACAGCACGATACACTTTACTCCGTGGAGCACAATGTCGCTTATCCAGCTGCCCGGCGAAAAGATCAAGTTCTACGATGCCAATGCTGCCGAAAGCGAACCTGCGCCCACCGACAGCACCTGCAACAAGGCTCGCTTTATTTACAAGGCGGACTACCACGCCGCCGACTCGCTTCGATTTATCTGGCTCAGCAGCACCAAAGCCAGTCTGACCCTGCCAGGAGCCATGTCGCAGAGCTTCGACACCATAGTGGCCTATAAAAACAAGTTAAGTGCCTACGTGGAGTTTGATACCGACAAGTACAGGGCGGCAGGCAGCAGCACCTATTTTTATTACATGCGCCAGACCTGGAACGGCACGGCATGGAGTGGTACTACCAAAACCACCATGACCAACACCACCATAACCGGGGCAACCTATAAGTTTGCCACCTTCAGGATATTGACTTCGGAATTCTCTTTCCTCTTCGGGACAACATGGAAATAAATTAAAAATTATAAACAATCAATTAATAATCAACGCTTCTTAAAGTCCCCCTCAAGGGGGGATTTAGGGGGGCTTTAACAACAAAAAAATGAAAACAATTCGACTCTTTTTCGCCGTCATCACTCTGACGACATTGTGTAGCCTCACAACGCTACAAGCGCAAACCAATCTGGTACCCAACCCCGGTTTTGAAACCGTAATGGATGGTGTACCCGATAATTGGACAAATTTAAGTCCAAGTACCCTGACTATCCAAGCTGCAACCGATGTTGTGTATGCGGGCAGTAAAAGCTTGAAAGTAATTAGTACTTATGGTTTTGATTTTGTAATAAATTATGTTCCGGTAACTCCGGGGAAAACATACAACTTGTCGGTATGGTACAATATACAATCTTATACAGGCTCCCGCAGTGGAGTTTCCCTTGCATACACATATATAGATGCGGATGGAAATAATTTGAATAATGGAGGGCAAATTGCAGGTGGTGCTATTACTTCAGGAAGTGTTGTCGGATCAACAACAGTGATAAAAGCTAACACAGTCACATTGCAAACATGGGGGCAGCTAACGTTAACTACCAACGAGGTAGTTCCATCGACAGCAGCTTATATAGGAATTTTGCTTAGACCGAATCAAATAACCGCTTATTTCGACAATGCTTCCGTCACGGAAGTCGGAGCCGTTAGCAAGCAGGATCAAACCATAAGCGGCCTGAGCAATTTGGAAAAAACCGTAGGCGATGCCGACTTCTCACTTTCAGCCACCGCTACCAGTGGTCTGGCCGTAACGTACAGTAGTTCCAACACAGCAGTTGCCACCATCAGTGGCAACACGGTGCATATCGTTGGTGCAGGCACTACCACCATCACCGCCTCACAAGCCGGTAACGACACTTACAATGCAGCCACCCCTGTAACTGCTACGCTTACGGTAGAGGAGTTAAAGGTGAGTGCTATCCGTCTCGGGCTTTCACTGGAGCAAGGCAGCACGGCAAAACTCACTGCCACCGTATCGCCCACCAATGCCACTAACACCAACGTAACATGGAGCAGCGACAATACCGCTGTTGTCACGGTTGACAATACTGGCAATATAGCCGCACTCACAGTTGGTTCAGCTATCATTACCGTTGCCTCAGCAGATGGAGCCCAAAGCGTGGAGTTTGAAATAAATGTAACAATTTCTACCGCTAACAACGCTCCTGCTGCCGAAAGTGATTTTGCTCTCCACCTGCAACCCAATCCTGTAGTTAACGAAGCCCGCTTCATTTTCACTTCAGCAGGTAGTGGAGCAAGCATCGTTATCTCGGATTTAAGTGGCAAAACAGTAGTTGCAAAAATAATCGCCACAAATAGCACTGCTGAAACAGTAGATGTGTCAGTCTTAGCCAAAGGTACTTATATTGCCAGATACACAGATGCTGCCGGCAAACAAGCATTTGTAAAAATGATAAAATAAGCTGTTTTTCATGTGGGAGTGCGACTTCAGATCGCGTCTCCACTAAAACAACGCAACTCTGAAAGCCTCCCTTCGGGGTGGTTTGGAGGGGATAAACTAACAACCCAGAAGTCAAAAATTTGTAACCGTCAATAGCCAAATTAGTGCGGCTTTTGGATGTCCATTCTCAAGAGTATGAATAAAACATTTTTAAAGAATCTGATATAAAAAAAAGACAGGTTGCCTGCGCGCTTTTGCAAAGGTTAACCTGTCTTTTTTTTTATGTGTGACTTGAATGAAAAAAATATGTTTTTTTTATAGTTCTTTTATTTTCAGTGGGTTGTACGATACGTTGTCGTCGTAAATGTCAGTGTCTTCCCGTTTTTTTACCCATTTTACCAATATATTGGTTATGGGTAAGGCCAAAACTTCATAGCCGGTTTTCATGGCTGTTTGTGTAAGTATTAGCATTATCAGGTCGTGAACAGACAGAATGCCGCTGAATGCAATGCTGAAAAACACGATGGAGTCGACCCCTTCGCCTACAATGGTGGAAACAATGGCTCGCACCGAAAAACCCCGTCCGTGTTGCAAAATTTTCATCTTGCTCATTACATAGGCATTCAGGAACGACCCAAACAGAAATGCGATAAAACTGGCCACTGTGATACGGGCTGTATTGCTCAGTACAAGTTCAAAGGCCTCCTGATGCGTAAAATTTTCGGAGCCGGGAGCCCAAATGCTCAGCCTGAAAATAAAAACTGCCAAAAAATTCATCAGGAAACCGTTCCAGATAATTAACCGCACTTTGCGATAGCCCCATACTTCGGCTATCAGGTCGTTTACTATATAAGTAACAGGAAAAAGGAGCAATCCGGCAGTAGCTTCGAAAGGGCCGATATGAATCAGCTTTTGCTCCACAATGTTAGAAACGATGAGGCATACCGTAAACAGCATCCCCAGCACCATAAAGGTGACTGACACTTGTTTTTTCATTCTTTCTTGTTTTTTACGTGGTATTCAAGCACACGCTTTTGCTGCCGAGGCGCAAAAATCGACTGCAAAAATAATCAATATCTGCCAACAAGCAAAATAACACCGTCTGATTTTTTATATCAGGCCAGCGTAGTAGTTTTACCTTAACTCATTGAACTTGGGGCATTGGCATAGGCATGAAGCCAGGCCTCTATTTCGGTATCTTCGCTTATGTTCAGGTGTTTTTTTATTCTCTTGCGGCGGGTATACAGGGTTTCCTTGTTCATATTCATCAGTGTGCAGGTGTCGGTAGTGCTTACATCCATGTATATCAGTGCTATTACTATCATGTCGGCCTTAGTTAGGTTTTTATAGTGTTCTCTCAGCTCGTTTAGTTTGTTGTTCAACAAGCTGTTAACCTCATTCTCATAGTAGTCCCATTCATCTTTTTGGAGAATTACTTTTCTAATAATATCGTCGAGTATTTCTTCTTTCTTCTGATTTAAAGTCGGGTTGTTTTGTATTTTGCGGAACTGAAGCGATATTTCTATTCTCTGTTGCAGTTTTTGTTTCAGAAGATCGTACTTGTTTTTTGCTTCCTGAGCTTTAATTTTCAGTTCATACTCTGTTTTCTTATTGCGGAGTTCCAGTTCGGCTTGCTTTTTTCGGTGTATGCCTCTGATGTACAGCAGGAATATAAGTGCCGAAATTACCATCATAGTGAGGCCGCCTATAAGGAGTAATTTGTTTTTGTTAGCTATTTTCAGCGTGGCATTTTCCTTTTCTTTTTCAGTGAAGTCATATTGCTTGTCGATGCTGTATATCTGACTTTTTATTCTGTCGGTCAGTATTTTTTCGTTCAATAAATAAGCGTCGGTTATTTCGTTGTAAGCCAGGTCGTATTGTTTTTTCTGGCTATGTATGCGAGCTTTGCTTATTTTGAGCAGGTGTTGCTCCGAGGTGTTGGTTTGTAATTTTTCGGCCTCTTTCAAAAAATATTCTGCCGAATCAGGTTTATTGAGTACGGTGTAGGTGTAAGCCAAAAATGCTGTATACGAGCTCTTGAATGTACTGCTGTGTTTGTAGGCTGTCAGTATTTTGTTGGTTGCATCGCGGGGGTCCTTCGCGTATATTTCAAAGCCAATATTGCCTATGTTGATATAGTACGATGAGCTGTCTCCTACTTCTTTGGCTAAATCTACCGCTTTCTGAAAATACAAACAACTGCTATCAGGCGGGTAACCGGCAATTGAATAGAAGTCGCCAATTTTTTGATAGGAGTATACCAGATATTTTTTATTGCCTGAAGCTGTAAAATTTTTGAGCGACTGAAAAATATACTTGCGGGCATTTTGAATGTATCCTTCTCTTTGATACTGGTAACTGAGGTTGATTGAAGCCAGTCCGATTAAATCATATTCATCCGTATGTTCAAGCAGGTCTATTGCTTTCTTCATATCGCTAACTCCTTTTTTGTATTCTTGGGCCAGATAGGCAATTGCGCCTGAAAGATAGTATGCTGTACCGCTGTATTTATAAAGTTTTGAGTTGTCGTAATAGTTTACGGCTATGGATATGATACTGTCCGAAGTAATATCTTTGTATGATTTGTACTGTGCATGAGTATATTGCAGGCACCAGGCTGCATAGTCGGCCCGGGAGAGTTTTTCGGGGTTAGGGATCGACGTTAGTAGCTTATAAGCGCTGTCGGGGTAGTTGTTCATCAGAGCTTCTGCCTGCAGTATAACGCTATTGTTAGTGTATCTTGCGCCGCACGAGCTTAACAGAAGGGTAAGAGTCCACAGAATTAAAAAATTATTTTTTTTCATACGTTCATTTTTATTTTTTAATTAGTTGTAGCATGAAACTCGCAATCCCGATAACTTTCGGGAAACAGGCATCGGCCAACCTCCATGCTCATGTTTGTTTCCTAAAGAAATTTTAAAAACGTTGGTTAAAAAACCTGTTTTGTAGAAGTAACAGGTCGTCTGTACCGTAAAAACTTTTTTGGAATTATTTAATGTTTTAAAAAACAGGCATTTGTATTTTTTGTAAAAAACGATGTGTACCGTATTTTTTTTTGCATGTAAAATTAAAAACAGTTAACTTGCAGGTGCAAATATAAAAAATTAATATATATAAAGCTGCTATCGGGCTTTAGTTCTTTGATATTTATAATGAAAAGAGTTTTTGTGTTCTTAATTTTATTGGTGGGGATAAGCATGCAGTTGCCGGCCTCGGAAATTAGTTTGAAACCAACTAAAGACGTAAATGTAACAATACCGCCCCGTTCGCCGGTATATATTCCGGTCAGAGCGTTTCTCGAAGAAGATGAGTTGTTGGTGATTTTTGAATACTCTGTAGGAACAGCAGTGATTGCTATAGAAGATGCCGACGGCAATACCGTTTACAGCGTTACCACCGACACGTCATCTGAACTGGAGATGAGTACCATGGTGGACAATTTGGCTCCGGGCAATTATTTGCTGGTGATTAGTTATGGCTCGATGATTTTACATGGAAATTTTAGTCTGTAAATAATACAGATACAAGTAAATATTTTTTGAAAATAAGGTGAAACAACCTAAGCCGCTTTTTTGAAATCGATATTAACACGTGAATTTGTTAATTTTCGATATTGTGAATATATAGTGATAGTTAACGTTAAACTCAACATTGAGACAACCTTTTGTTTTGTTACAAACGCCGGAGCCAGCTTTAAAAAGTTTGTTCCGGCTGTTTTTTTTTCGTCAGTCTTGCGGAAATAAGGCTGCCAGTTTCAGGCATCAATCCATAAGATGCTGAGGTTTATTGTTTGCTCATACCTACAAGTCTGAACGTCCTGTTTGTATTTGTAATATCCTGTTTTAGGCATATAACATGCTATTCCGTATAAATCTGAATAAAAAAACGGTTTGAGTGTTTTTGAAACTCTCAAACCGTTTAATAGTTAATAGCTAACGCTGATTTTTATTTCAGATATTTGGCAAAGAACCCAAGCATCTGCTGGTAAAGTTCAAGCTGGTTTTCTTCGCGGTGGTAGCCGTGTCCTTCGTTGTATTTAACCAGATAAGGTACTTCAAAACCTTTGTTGCGCAGTGCAGTTACAATTTGATCCGACTCGTTGATGTTTACACGTGGGTCGTTGGCACCCTGTACTACAAAAAGTGGTTTTTTAATTTTATCTACCTGATATATTGGCGACACTTCTTTGGCTATTTTGGCTTCTTCAGGATTGTCAAGGTCGTACCAGATTTCTTTTACCATTTCTTTGTACGGTTTCCAGTATTCGGGGAATGAATTGAAGAAGGTTTCGATGTTTGAAACTCCTACATAGTCGACGCCGCAAGAGTAAAGCTCAGGCGTTTTAATCAGTCCCATCAGTGTAGCATATCCACCGTGGCTTCCGCCGTAAATGGCTACTTTGTTTTTATCTACCCAGCCTTGCACAATGGCGTAGTTTACACCATCTTCTACATCGTCCATCAGTTTACGACCTATTTGTTTGAACCCGGCGCGCAGGAAATTTTTTCCGTAACCGCCCGAGATGCGGAAGTTTACTTGCAGTGTGGCATAGCCGCGGCTGGCAAATAGTTGCGTTTCAGGGTTGAATCCCCATGAGTCGCGTACGCCTTGCGGGCCTCCGTGAGGATTCACTATCAATGGCACTTTTTTGCCTTCCAGGGCAGCTTTGGGTAAGGTTATGTAGCCATGAATGGTAAGCCCGTCGCGACTTTTGAATGAGATAGGGCGCATTTCGGCCATATCAGTTTCTTTGAGTTGCGGCATCAGGTCGTACAGCAAAGTGAATTTTTTGGTAATAGCGTTGTATTCGTAGTATGTACCGTACAGCTTGTCGCTTTGCAGTACAATCAGGAATTTGGTTTCGTTATCATCGTTGTCCACCACATAAAACTCTTTGCCTTTAAATGCTTTTTGCATACGGGCATTCATATCCTTGTAAAATTTACTTACCGGAACAATAACGTATTTGTCGCCTTCGTAGCTGTAGTAATCGGTTTCCCAGTTGCGCTTGCGCGATAGGGATATGCCGTTTACGTCAAAATCCGGATTGGAGAAAATTTTCTTAATCTCCTTGTCGTTTTTCAGGTCGTAAAGCACAATTTCGGCTTTATCGCCATTGAGGTTGGTAAGCACGTACGCTTCATCTTTGTTTTTCGATGCGTAGTTGAAGCTGATGATACCGAAAGAGTCATCCCAATTGGTTTTTTTCAGCAAGCGGAACTCGCCTGTAGCTAAATCTTTGTAATAAAACTCCACCTGAGTACCGTTTACGAGCTTAGAGTAACCACGCAGCTCTCCGTCCTTGTCAAATTCGTATCCCTGAATAGGATTGGCTACATCTTTGTTTTCGTAAAGTTGCGTAAGTTCACCGGTAACCACGTTTAGTTTGTAAGGCTCAAAAATCTGCTTGTTGTTTTTATTCATCTCAACTATTACGTAGTCTTTCTGGTCTTTCAGAATTTTGGAGATATTGGCCCTTACGCCATCAAAAGGAGTGAGGTCTTTGGTGTTCGACCCATCGATGTTTGCTGCATACACATGGTAGTTTTCGTTGCCACCTTTGTCCATCATAAAAAACAGGCGGTCGTCGTTTATCCAGCCATAACCCTTAATAAGTTCTTCTTTTTCCTCAATAGCCCGTTGGATTTTACCTGTTGCTATTTCTTTTACATACACATGGTTTTTGTTGTTGGCATCTTTTTCTTTGTACGACATGTATTTGCCATTAGGCGACAGTTGGAACGATGAGGCCTTGGGACGAGCAAAATAGTCGGACACTTTATACTTAAAGTTACCCTGATCATAGGCCGCCAGTTTGGCCAGTTCGGCAGCCGACGAAGGCAACGAAACATTGCCCGGAAGCTTGTTCTCAAACCTGGTAAGTGTAAGCGGAAAAGACATTCCTGCCTGCAAAAAGTTACCCACAATAGCTCCATCTTTCAACTCGCCGTTGAAGGCAATGCCTGCGGCGGTTACCTTGAACGAGATTTTATTGTCGGCAAATTCGGTTTTGTCTACCGGAATACCTGCTGCTCCCTGAGCTGGCACATCTAATGTGGTAGCATAACTACCTTCCGAACCTGAAACGTGAAAAATCAGTTCCAGTTTTGTACCCTGCACATCTAATGTGCCTTTCCAATCGCCCGAAACCGACTGAGCATTTGCTGTAATAGCTGTCATAACAAACAATGCAATAAGGTTTAATAATTTGAATTTCATTGGCTTACAATAATTAATTGTTTTTACTCCTGATAATTTATCACATAATACGGATGCAAATATAAGAATAACTTAACTGATATATCGAAAAAAGATATATTATTTTTGTAATATGATATAAAATAATGTAAAATCACGAATGAAATCAAAAAAAAGAAACGGTTTTTTCGTTTATTACCAGCTCTGGCAGCTGCGCTATCGGGGGGCTACTCCTGTTGTGAATTTCAAAAAAAAAGACCAAACCCGGTAATACCGAATTTAGTCTTTTTTCTCTAATAAATAAAAATCCAATATCTTATGGTCTTTGTCCGCCGCCACCTTCACGCATTCTGGCTTCGCGCTGTTCTACGTATTTCTGGAATTTTTCTTTGCCTAAAATTTGTTCCAGTTTAGCGTCGTCGGCTTTACGTTGTTCCATGAATTTTTCGCGCATTCCTTCGCGGTTGTCCTGAAATTGGGCTCTTAGCTCTGCGCGGGCTTTGTCCTGTTGGGTGTAAAATTCTTCAAGCTGAGTAGCTTGTTCGGGGGTGAGCTCAAGTTGTTTTACTAATACGGCAGCCCTTTCTTTGGGGGTGCCTCTCATTCCCATAGGACCATTACCCTGAGGATTCTGGGCATTAGCACCAATGGCTAACATAAGTACGAAAGCGAATAATAATAGTTTTTTCATGACATTTGAATTATTTAAAATATAACATTAATTTGTTGTACATATAATGACTGTTTCGCATTCACATAGTTTAATCTCTCTCTAAAAAAACTTTTTAAAAATCGAAACATGAGAGCCTTGGTTTGTTATAGTTTGTCATTATTTTTATTGTAATTAAAACAATATTGTAATAATTTTAGTTGTATAGCTGTAGTACCTGCCAGAAGATACGGGTACTTTTGTTCTTACCGGTTTTAATTCAATATGATTATCCGTAAAACGACCAGTAAAAAAGACAATATCTCTTCAACGAGCGACCTCGTCCGGCGAGCCGAAAAACCAGTGAAGTTGGCGTTTGAAACTGTCCTGTTTGAGCGACGCAGGAGCGAGTTTGGACGGTTTCAGCCAACTGAACGCCAGTTTTTCGAGCGAGGCGTCCGCCAGCTGGCGGATTGACTTTTTTTGGTTACTTTTTTGTGTCAAGACATCCCGATCGCTATCGGGAGTAACTGGGGGTTGGGGCAAAGCCCCATGAGAAATATCGTTAGGTCTTTATGCGGATAATCATATAATTCAATTCACTAAGCTTAAGTTTTATAATTTCATATTTTGGTATAAACTATATATTTATTTACTTATGAGAACAAAAACTATATTTTTATTGGTGGTTAACCTGATTTTTTCTCTAACTTATGCTCAAACTACAAACGAGGCAAAAAAACTTTTGCCCGGTAGCGACAGTATTCCATCTGCCTCAAAGTCGGCCAAAGGTCAGGACTTTAATTCGGCGCGTAGCAATAAAGAAAAAGCATCGATAAGTAGCTCGCAGGATTTTAATACCACCCGTAGCAATAAAGATAAAGCGGCAATAAGTACCGCTCAGGACTTCAATACTACCCGCAGTAATCGGGAAAACCGTTTTGCAAGCTCTGGTGGCTCTGGTCCTGTTGTTGAGATTGGTTTGTCGCCCACATTTGCGCTTGCTGTAGGAGGTGATAATAATTCGTCATCGGGATTGTACAATGGCAATAGTTACGGAAGTAAGTTGGATTTCCGCTTTTTCGCAGGGAAAGTGGGTTTGGTGCTGACCAATGGTTTTTCGGTTCTCAAGCCGGATATGGATGCTGTTAATGCAAATATGGCAGCCTGGAGCAGTAATGGAGTGCTATCGGCACGCACCACCGACGGGAATCAAACTTTTTTGATGGTAGGGCCGGCGGTGCAATTAGGCAGTAAAGTCAGGTTTATTGCATCTGCGCAGGCTGGTTTGTTTATCAATAATCCGGTAAATGTCCAAATTATTGCCACCGAGGGAACACGAACACTTATGAGCGTAACCGGTAATAATCAAAAATATCAACCGGGTTATTCGGGCTCAGTCTCTTTGGCTTTTCCGGTATCCGGTATTTTTTCTTTGGGGCTCGGGGTGGATTATGTAAATACCCAAACATCCAATAGCTATAGCGATGTGAAACATATAGAGGTAGTTACTCAAAAAAGTAATACCAATTATATCGGGTTTGCTCTTTCAGTGGGTGTTCGTTTGCCCACCGGCTGCCCGGGCAACTAAAATTAATTTTACAATTTCATTAGATTTAAATGCCGATAGGCATTTGCCTGTTGTGCCTATAAAGGTTTAATTGATTTTTACCCAGATAGCAAGGATAAAAAGTTTTTGTAACGAATTTGTATGTTACTTGACTAATGTGGAGAAGCAATTAAACGAATGCTTAAAAAAAGAACTTACTGATAATCCGGCCTCTTAATCCGGGTAAGTACTGCCACGCCTACCAGCATAGGTAGCCCGAAATTGATAAGCCACAAGGCAAAGCCGGCAAAAGCAATAGCGGCCGGTTGAGGAGCGAATGCCCCTACGAAAATTACGGCATAAGAACTGCGTATGGCTGCTTCCGAAAATGCCAGCGATGGAGTGAAGGTGACCAGCAGGTACGACGATGGGATGGCCACTAAAGCCTGCCACCATTGTAGCTCTACTCCAAAAAACTGTAGCATGGCAAACATTTGCAGGCCGAAAACAGCATAACGTAGCAACGATATACTTATAATACTCAGCAAATCGGGCGTACTCAGGCGCGAAATATCGGCTGCAAAGCTCAGGTGTGTTTGCCAGAACCGGCTACGAGCCATGGCTGGCAGCGAAAAACAAACTGCCAGAATAACCACCAAAATAGCGCTAACTATGCCAATATAAACCTGATGATTTAATCCCGGAAATTTGTTCAGGCTCAGAAATATGGCCAAAGCCGGAAGTCCGCACATAGCCATAACGATGTTTTGAGTAAAACTATTGATAACAGAGTAAACAATCCCGGTTTTACGGTTTTCGGGTTTCAGAAAAAGGATGCGCCCTACTGGCTCTGCTATGCGGTTGGGCGTGAAAAATCCGGTGGAAAACCCGGCTAAAACAGCCTTTAAAGCTGCTATGATGGTGAGCTTTTCCGATTTTGAAACGATACGTTGCCATTTCAGAGCCTCGGTAAGCAGGTTCACAGGTAGTAGCGCCAAAACGAGCCATAGCCAGCTGTAACGGATAGCCGAAATGTTTCTGAATTGAGCAAAAAACTCGTCGTAATGTTTATAACTAATCAGGATATAGAGTACATATCCATAAGCGGCAATCATAAAAACCCACGACAATGCTGATTTCAGCGGTGCGAAACGAAGTTTCGATGCATCCGGTTTTTCTGCTTGCTTAGTCATGGCTCACAAGCGGATTAAGTTCCCGGAGTTTGTATGCTATTGCCGGAACCACTGGTTTTGAATGTAAAACTCTTTTGCGAAAAATAGCTGAACAGCGTAGTGACTACGGTCACAATCATTTTAGAGGGAGTAGGGAAGATGTGCAGAAAATCTACCAACAACTTCAGCCCTGCGTAGTTGAGCAATAGGTTGGCCACCACTACACTGAGGTAGCGCACTATCTGAACTTTTCCCCGTAGTTCGGACGAGGTGAAGGTAACATACTTCTGAAGCAGAAAGCCCGACATAAATGTAACCGGAAAAACAATAAACATGGCTGCAATGTGCGAGCTAATGGTAACAAAGCCCAAATGAAGCATTTCTTTTTGCAACAGGAAATGAAATGTGAGAAAGTACAAAACCCAGTCGAAAGCCATATTGGCAACCCCGGTAACTCCATAACGGAAAAACTGTAATGGCATATACCTGCGGAACGGAGGATAAAAAAAATCCACCATGCGGGTGATCCATCGACCTGTTGATTCAAGTAATTGTCTCATAAAAAAATCGATTCTCTTGCTGCAATTCCAATACGTGCTCCGGTTGTTAGTGCTATTTTTGTACGGTATTTGAGTTTTTTAAATATCATTCTTCTAAAGAAATAGGAAAATCGGACAAAAATGATTACTTTTGTGCGCCCGGAAAAAATTGCACGCTGATAATTCTGCTTGCAAAGATAATACAACCGGAGCACATATTGCAATTGCAGGTTATCGTTTTATTATTTCTTATATAAATCCATATGTCCGACGACTACCATAGTTATGATACAAGTACGTGCCAAAAAACATTTGGGACAGCACTTCCTGCGCGATTTGGAAGTAGCACGTCGTATCGCTGCGAGCTTACCGCTCGACGGTCGGACGCCCGTGCTTGAAATTGGGCCGGGAACGGGTGTACTTACACAATTTTTACTTCAAAATCCGGATGTTGATCTCACTGCCGTAGAGCTCGACCGTGAGTCGGTGCAATATCTCAATCAGCACTACCCGCAACTCAAGGTAGTAGAGGCCGATTTTCTTAAATTAGACTTAAAAACGCTATTCCCCGGAAAGTTTTGTATTATTGGCAATTTTCCTTATAATATTTCGAGCCAGATTTTTTTCAAAATGCTCGATAACCGCGACTCAATACCATGCCTTGTGGGCATGATACAGAAGGAAGTGGCCGAACGCATGGCGGCTAAAGCCGGAAATAAAACCTACGGTATCCTGAGCGTGCTTATGCAGGCTTTCTATTCTATCGACTATCTTTTTACTGTACACGAACATGTATTTGACCCTCCGCCTAAGGTCAAATCGGCTGTTATTCGCTTAGTCCGTAATGAAGTTACAAGCATGGGATGCGATGAGCAACTCTTCAAAACGGTGGTGAAAACAGCCTTCAATCAACGACGAAAGCAAATGCGCAATTCGCTGAAACCGCTTGTGCCCAAAGACAACCCTGTGTTTGCCGACCCGGTTTTCGATTTGCGCCCTGAACAACTGAATGTTGCTGCATTCGTCGACCTGACCAACAAAATAGAAAAGGCGCTACAAAGCGTGTAGTCGTTTTTTTTATGTGAGTTCAGGCCAAAGAGATTCTCAAACCCAAAAGTGTAACCTGAAGAGGATTTTTAATAATCAACACAGATAAAATTGATTTCGAACAAGCAACAGAACACAATATTGCACATTTGTTTGAAGTGAAGATTTTTTATGCCTCTTCCGATAAGCAAGCCCAACAAGGATTCGTGAAGAACCGGAGCTTATCGAAAAAAACGGAGAAAGGAGATTAAAATCATGTCTGAATTAAGATTGTTTTACCACGAAGCCGGTAGACTCAAAATATCGAAAAGCATTGATACGCTTAAAAAAGTAGACCTGAAAGATTTGTTGTGGATTGACCTGAACGACGTTTCGGATGAAATTGAAACGGAGCTGGAGCAATTCCTGAAAATATATATTCAGGAGGACGAAGAAATCGAAGAAATTGAGATGAGTTCCCGCTTTATCCAAACGGACGATAGCGTGGTGGTGAATGCCAGCTTTATGCTCGATAATTATTCACTTGAACCGGTGTCGCTTATCCTGAAAAACGGTATCCTGATATCGGTACGCGATGCCGAGTTGAAATCGTTCAACGAAACTATCAAAAAGATTTACGCCAATACCAAAAACTTTCCGTCGGGCTATCATGTGCTGGTAACCCTGCTCGAAACCCGCGTGGAGTACGATGCGGATATGATTGAGGATATTACCGACCAGATTACTTCTTTAAGTAAAACGCTGAATACCGAGGACGATCTGGATCAGGATATTCTGATACGCATTAAAGATATGCAGGAAAAGGTAATGATTATCCGGCAAAACATAATGGATAAACAACGGGTGGTATCTAATCTGCTGAAATGTACGCTTTTTCCTAACGACCTTACCCAAAGACTTACCATGGTTATCAAGGATATAAATTCGCTTTTCGAGTATATTCGTTTTGGTTTCGATCGTTTGGACTACCTTCAGGATACTTTCCTCGGTTTGGTAAACCTGCAACAGAATAAGATTATCAAAATATTTACCGTGGTGTCGGTTATCTTTATGCCACCTACACTTATTGCCAGCATGTATGGTATGAACTTTAAGTTTATGCCGGAGCTTGAGTGGAAGTTCGGATATTTATTTTCAATAGGTTTGATGGTGCTTTTCTCTGGAGCTGTGTTGTATTATTTCCGTCGAAAAAAATGGCTGTAGTTCCCCTTCATAATCTGAATCAATGTGGTGGTTTTTTACTTCGGATAAAAACCTACCACCTGTTATTGGCTTTTATGCCTGTGTAAACGATATTCATTTTGCCGCAATTATACATAAAAACGAAAGTTTATGTATTTTTGTGGCAATTTTTTTTATTCAATATCCTTTAGGATGATAGAGAAAAATTATACGTATAAAATTATATTGAACAAATGTAGAAGTTTGATGCTGAATCATCTGAAAGAGTTTATTTGGCAGTAATGATTTGTTTTAAAAAAATATAACACTATATCCCGTCTGTTACTTAAAATAAAAATATAAGATTAATTCAATGAAAGTAAACAACCTCTCGGAAAACAATTCCGTACTGAATCATTACCTGAAAGAAATTCGTTCGGTTGAAATTCAGAACGACCCCATGCGCTTTCGCCGGAATATGGAGCGCATAGGCGAAATTATGGCTTATGAGATAAGCAAATCCATGCACTATGTAAACGAAAACGTGCAAACGCCTCTTGGATTTGCCCCAACCAATGTTATCGACGAAAGCATTGTAATATCAACCATTCTGAGAGCCGGACTTCCGTTTCATCAGGGCTTTTTGAGCTATTTCGACAGGGCTGAAAATGCTTTTGTTTCGGCTTATCGCAAGTATAAAGATGCTCTGAAGTTCGATATTTTTATCGAGTATATTGCTTCGCCGGACCTCACCGGAAAAACGCTGATTATTACCGACCCCATGCTGGCCACCGGTGCTTCGCTGGAAATGGCTTATGGCGCACTGCTTACCAAAGGCAAGCCTGTACATGTGCATATTGCTACGGTTATTGCCAGCAAGCAGGCCGTGAAATATATCAAAAAGCATTTTGAGGGCGCTAATGTTACGTTTTGGACGGCGGCTATCGACCCGGAGCTTAACGAGCATTCGTACATCATTCCCGGACTGGGCGATGCCGGAGATTTGGCCTATGGCGAAAAACTTTGATAATTTGCCGGATTTTTTTTAATACCTTATTTTTTACATGACAAAAATTCTATTTTGCCTATAATTCATGGATGTGAATAGAAACGCGGATATAGCGGATAAAACAGATTTTCGCTGTAAACTCAAAAGTTTTCCTGATACGGATTACATGACAGATTTTAGACTTCACAAGTGAAGTCAGCTGATTTTCAGCAGCGAGCACTAATCCGCTATTTACGTAGTAAATAAATCAGAATTAAAATCCGTTTTATGATTACAATAAATCATTGTATATCAGCTAAATCCGCTATATCCGCGTTTCTATTCTTTTTTTTGTCATGTACTTAGACCTTATTTTTATATTGAACGCTAAGCTGAAATGGTTTTTTAGTCCATTACAGCTTAGCGTTCAATTATTTTATTCTCCTGAAAAATTTCAGCGTTCGGTTTTTACTGCGCCTTTCCGCTAAGGGTTACTACCTTGGCCGGCTCGATACCTCCTCCCGAAATAGTGAGTGTGGCACTGTGAGTTCCGGTGGCTAATGGCTTGTATGTTAGTGTGATGATGGTGCCTGCGGCATCGTTGGCGACGTTCATGGCTATGCCGGTAGCCGACGAGGTAAACATTCCTGCATCGGGTCCTGAAATGGTGAGCGTAAGGTCGCTTGTAATATCAGTTGTTTTTATATTCAGGGTCTTGCTTCGTTCGGCGCCAACACCGGTAGTGGCAAAATTCAGTTCGCCATCAATTTTTCCTACATAAATAACGGGCGAATCCGAAGTGCCGCCAGCAGTACATATACCGGCCAGATTGGTGATGCTTGTTGCTGCTCCTGCGCTTGCAACGAGGAGTTGGGTGGCGTGGTAATTGATGTCTGCCGGATTGTATCGAATGTCTAACGAAGCATTTATTACGCCATTTGTGGGCGTTAAGGTTACGGATTTTGCCCAGGTGGTTTCTCCGGATAGCTTAATGTCGAAATTTTCTGTGTTTTTCAGAGTTATATTTACAGTTTCAGTCAGATATACAGAGCTGATGCTCAGGGTTTGCGCTCCGGTAGGCGTGCCTAAAGTGGTGGAAAAACCGGAGATGTTCCCGGTGGTGAAAATTTCGGGTGTGAAGCCGCCCATCAACTTAAAGCTTATCGAGTCGTTGGTCTTGGTTATTTCGGTTATAGCTCTGTTGATATTTGTTCCTGCCCACGTAGCGGGGGTAAACGACCCTGAAGTAAAGGCCGTACCCGGAGTGGTGGTAGAGCCTGAAAGTGGTTGCAGATATACGCGCATGTGACTGTCTGTGGTCTGGTAGTTTCCGGTAATGTTGTTTGGGGTGTTATTGTCCCAAGCTGTTTGGTCGTAATCGATATGCCAGAACAGCAAACCCTCGGCAGGAAGATAAGTATCCCAGCCCGTTTTCGTGCGGTATTCCATCACAAAAAATTCTTTGGGGTCAGGATTATTCCCAACCAGATTGTGGGTAGTGGCCGAAAGCAGATACGATTGTTTCAGGGTATTTGCCGGAGCCACCATGGTTTGCGATAATGGTAGCACAGCCAGATTGGATGGGGTGCTTATTTCCTGCGGTGTGAGCCAGTTCAGAAAAAAGCGGTCGTAGGCCGAGTATACCGGCGGTGTTCTTCCCAGATTGTTGTAGTTGCCACTGTCCATTATCGTCCAGTATTGTAAAGTGCTTGATCCGTTGGCGGTGTTATAATAATCGGGCAAGCCAAGTACGTGTCCAAACTCATGGCAAAAAGTACCGATTCCACACATAGATGTTCCGGAGTTTAGTCGGAGCTCCGAGGTGCAGGCATAGTCGTACAGGCGTTTGCCATCAAAAGTAACCGAGGCTACGGTGCCGTTGTACGAGTAGTACTGTGCATTTTCCTCGCTGGTATAAACTATGCTCCTGTGAGGCCATATGGTGTTGGGTGCTGCGCCTTCTGCTTCGTTGTAGCCGGCGTAGTATACAAATACGTTATCAATCACACCGTCATTATCCGTGTCGTATATACTGAAATCCACATCGGCATTGGCCGCAGCGCAGGCATCCACTATCATGGCTGCCGGGTTTATATCGTTGCCATATGCGTCGTTAGCTCCGTAAGAGGCCATGGTGCCGGGTATGTTATACGGGCCTACTACGTCGAATTGCGGACTGAAAGCCCCATAGGAGCTTGCCATAAAATAATCGCGTGCCGAGCCAGTTCCTCCATTTTCGCTGTAGCCGGATAGGTTGAGCATGTTGGTAAATGCTGTTTGTGGTGTTGGAACAAGGAATGCCGTGTCGGAAAAATTTACGAGGATAACCAGCGATCTTGAATTTCCGGTTGTGGGGAACGCTTTTTTCACCGCCTGAGTTTTATTGCCTGCGGCTGTCAGCGCTTTTACTTTCTGAATAGCAGTCTGATCAACACTGATGGCGGCTTCAGTGTCGATACGTGCGGCCGATTTCAGGAAACGTCTGTCGTCCGAACTACGCCGGTCGGCATTGCGCGCTACTATGGCCGATTGTTTTAATCTCCCGCTGGCTTCTGTTTCAAGATAAACATAAAACCCTTTTTCGTTTTGCTCTATTTGGTATCCGTCTTCGGTAGTCCTCTTTTTTCGGTACTCATCGCCATACAAGCGGATGGTGAGCGATGTACCATCGGGTTGAATGACAGATATGGGGTGCGGGTATGCCTTTACAGCGTAAGTGTGCTGAATGGGAGCCAGACACAGCAAGGCAAGCAGAATCGGGAGAATTGCTCGTTTCATATTTTTACAGACTATTGAATAACTGTGGCAAATTTAATCAATTATTGTATATATCAACAATCTTAAAACTTGATAATTGGCGTTTTTTTGTCTTTTTTATGTTGTGGCTGTTTTTTTGATGACATAATTTCATTTTCAGTATTCTTCTCTCGCCGCGTTATTTGTTTTATTAATAGGTGTTTAAGCATTTCTTCTGTAATAAGACAAAATAAATACCTGAAATAATGTCATGTGTATAATTTAAAATAGTGACATTATGGCCGCAAAAGAGCTTTGGTATTTATTTTGAAAGAACAAGTACAAAACAAACAAAATGTATAATCTAAAATAATAGGAGGATAAAATTATGTTATTAGTTAGAAATTCAAATCAGGTTCCGGCGTTGTTAGATCGCTTTTTCGATGGAGAATTGTTCGACTGGACAAACCGCAATTTTTCAAACACCAATACCACTTTACCATCGGTGAATATCAAAGAAAATGCTGATGCGTTTACCGTTGAAGTAGCGGCTCCGGGTTTTGAAAAAACGGATTTTAAAATTGAATTGAACCACAATGTGCTGACTATTTCTTCGGAAAAGAAATTGGAAAGCGAAACCAAAGAGGGAGAACAATTCACCAAACGTGAATTCAGTTATCAGTCGTTTACACGTTCGTTTACGCTACCTCAGATAGCCGACGGCGAAAAGATTGAAGCTGCTTACGACAAGGGCATTCTTACAGTTTCGATTCCTAAAAAAGAAGAAGCTAAGCCCAAACCTGCACGTATGATTGAGATTAATTAATTTTTTGTGTTAGTTTAGTAGAAAAGTACCGGAATGCGCGGCTACAACGCATTCCGGCTTTTTTTTCAAAAAAAGTTATAGTACATGACAATAATTCTATTTTGCCTATAATTAATTGACGTGAATAGTGATTCATGTGAATAGAAACGCGGATATAGCGGATAAAACAGATTTTCGCTGTAAACTCAAAAGATTTCCTGATACGGATTACATTACAGATTTGGACTTCACAAGTGAAGTCAGCTGATTTTCAGCTGCGAATACTAATCCGCCATTTACGTAGTAAATAGATCAGAATTAAAATCCGTTTTATTACTGCAATAAATCAGTGTATATCAGCTAAATCTGCTATATCCGCGTTTCTATTCTTTTTGTCATGTACTTATTGGTAAATATTAAAAATTATGGAAACATTTCAGCAAATTATTCATGGAGATAAACCCGTATTGGTAGATTTTTTTGCAACCTGGTGCGGCCCGTGCAAGGCCATGAGTCCTGTAGTAGAAGCTATAGGCAAAGAAATGCAAGGCAAAATAAGAGTTCTTAAAATTGATGTGGATAAAAATCAGGCTCTGGCTTCGCAACTGAATATTCAGGCAGTGCCTACTTTTGTGATTTATAAGAACGGCCAAATTGTATGGCGAAAAGCCGGTGGAGCTGATAAAACGACCCTGAAGCAGGTGGTAAACTCATTTATCGGCTGATAGGCATATTGTATTTTTGTGTTTTTTTAATTACCGGATTCATGGTGTTGAGCTGCTTTTTGGGGTGAAAATGTACTTTTTTTGCAATAATTTATCGAAAAACGATAAAATTATTTTGTTATTCAAAAATAATTATATTTCTTTGCATCATTATTTGAACTAATATCTCTAATTTAATTAAAAAGTAAAAAGATTATGAAGCAGTTTTTAAAATTCACCCTTGCAACTATTGTCGGTGTTATTCTGGCTTCGTTATTAGGTATGCTTATCTTTTTCGGAGTAGTAGGAGCTATAGCCGGATCGAGCGAAAAAGTTACCGAAATTAAGCCTAACTCTGTGTATCAACTTGACTTGAGAGGTTCTCTGGTTGACCGTTCGGAGGACGATTCTTTCTCGGCTGCGTTGGCCGAAGTGTTTGGACAGCCTGCTCAACAGGTTCTTGGGCTCGACGACATTCTGGCTAATATCGAAAAAGCCAAAAACGATCCGAACATTGCCGGTATTTATCTGAAAGGTGGCGAGCTCATGGGGGGCTTTGCTTCTATGAAAGAAATACGTGATGCCTTGATTGACTTCAAGAAAGGTGGAAAATTTATTGTGGCGTATGCCGATAATTATTTACAGAAAGATTATTTTCTGGCTTCGGTGGCCGATAAGGTGCTGCTAAACCCTGAAGGTATGCTGGAGCTGAAAGGACTTTCGGCTGAGGTGCTTTTCCTTAAAAATACCCTCGATAAGCTGGGTATCCAAATGCAGGTGGTAAAAGTAGGTACGTACAAATCGGCTGTGGAGCCTTATATAAATACTAAAATGAGTGATGCCAACCGCGAACAGGTTACAGCTTATGCCAAATCGTTGTGGAGCAATATGCTGCATCAGATTTCGTTTTCGCGTAAAGTGCCGGTTGACTCGCTGAATGCTTACGCGGATGAAATGATGATGTTTCAGCCTACTGCCAAATCGGTAAAATATCATCTGGTTGACTCGCTTGTGTATGTAGATCAGGTAGATAGTATCCTGAAATCGTATGCAAAAGATTATAAAATAGTAAAACATGCTGATTTGCTGAATGCACCCGACAATAAAAAATATGAAAAGAATAAACTGGCTGTGATTTATGCCGTGGGTGGTATTGATGATGGCGATGGCGAAGGTATTGTGTCGGAAACGCTGGTGGAAAATATCGATAAAGCGGCTAAGGACGAATCGGTGAAAGCGGTGGTTTTGCGCGTAAGTTCGCCGGGAGGTAGCGCCTATGGCTCGGAGCAGATATGGCGTGCCCTGTCTAACCTGAAAGCTAAAAAACCCCTGATTGTTTCGATGGGCGATTATGCTGCCTCGGGCGGATATTATATCTCATGTATTGCCGATAAAATTGTGGCTCAGCCTAATACAATTACAGGCTCGATAGGAATATTCGGACTTATACCTAACATTGAAGGACTGAATAATAAACTTGGATTTACTTACGATGGCGTTAAAACTAATAAACTGAGCGATCTGCCGTCGATTAACCGTGCTTTCCGCCCCGAAGAAAGCGAGCTGATGCAGGCTTATGTAAACCGTGGTTACGAGCTGTTTGTAAAACGTTGTGCCGACGGTCGTAAGAAATCGATTGACGAAATTAAGGCCATAGCCGAAGGTAGAGTATGGACCGGTGAAGCCGCGCTGAAACTCGGGTTGGTTGATAAACTGGGTGGTATAAACGAGGCTATCAAACTGGCTGCCGAAAAAGGACGGATTAAAGAATATCAAATTAAAGAATTTCCTGAAAAGGAAGACTTTATGACTAAACTGATGAAGAGCTTTGGTGGCGATGTGAAAACTTCGCTGGTAAAAGCCCAGTTGGGTGAGCATTACGAATTGTTCCGCCAGATGAAAAGGGTTGAAAAACTCAATGGAATTCAGGCTCGCTTGCCTTATGAACTAATTATTAAGTAAACAGAGCTGTTGGTCTTATTTTCTGTCATATACTTAGCAATTTTGTTTATACAATAATTATTTCCCCGTAGGGAATAAACATAGATATCAAAAATTAATAAGACATTATATCTCTCATAAATTTTGCGTTTTTTATATATAGATTTCTATAATGGAGCGACCGTGCGTGATGCATGGTCGCTCTTTTTTATTTCTGCCCGGTGGCATTATCAATAATTTATTTTTACGCCCGTATTCCAGTTTATCCCCGGCATCGGGTAGCCGTAATTAATCTCGTAATGCTTGTTTAGCAAATTATTGCCCGACAGATATATATTTACCGTACGCGATAATTGGGCTGATGCCCGGGCATTGAGTAAGGTGTAAGTTTCGGTGACCGGAGTCGGTGTAATTCGGGTGTATAGTTTCTCCACATGTTGCAGGCCGGCATTGAAGTTCCATATTTTATAACGATAGTTTACGCTCAGGTTGGCCAGTTGCTCAGGAGCGGCCAGCACTTTTTTCTCAAAACCGGTATAGCTGTAGTTACCGTATATCATCAGGTTAGGCAGCAGGCGGTATTTGCCCGAAAACTCTATCCCTTTGTTTCTGAAACTACCTGTATTTTGCCTTTGAGCTGTAGGGCCACTACCAGCCACCTGAATCAGGTTATTGCCACGTGCATAAAAGGCGGTTAACTCAAACTGCAGCTTACTATCAGCCAGGGTTTGCAGCCAGCTAAGCTCATAGTTTACCATTCGTTCGGGTTTCAACTCGGGATTGGGTGCATACAGGTAAAGTTCCATCACTGTTGGGTTTCTGAATCCCTTGGATACCGAGGTTTTAAACACCGTATTGGCGCTCGGGCTATAGGTGAGTCCGCCCATAGGTACAGGCTCAAATCCGTACAGAGAATGAAACTCGGCTCTGAAACCGGCATTCAGGCTAAGCACTCCGGCTAAGCGTTGGCTGGCATACACGTACAGCGCAGCTTCGGTAATTCCGAGCAGGGTGTCGGCATTAAGTCCGCGGTTGGCTGTACCCCCATACTGTTTCAGGTCGAGCCCGGCAGTGAGCGATGTGCCTTTGTCCCAGCGAAATGTTTCGTACATCATCAGTCCGTTGTTGTGGTCGGTGGACCGAAAGCCATCCGATAAAATATGTTTGCCGTAATTGTGATAGATTTTCACAGAGCCGTCGGCATTGGCAAACCGGTTGTCGAACGAGAGGGCGGCCTTAGCTCTCAAAATATCAATATTGAACGGTGCGGGGTCGGTATACACGGAGCCATTGTCGTTAGCATTGTAGGAAGCCTGATTAAAATCGGCTGTCAGACTCAGGTTTTTATTAATTTCGTAGGACGTTTTCAGATAGCCGTCGGTGATGCGAAAGTCGGTATTGGCACGGGTACCGTCGGTGCGGTCGTGATTGCCGGAGACAAACATGCTCCACTTCTCTTTTTTATAACCGGCCGTAGCAAAATACTTTTGGGTATTGTACGAGCCGTACGAAGCTCCGGCTGTGAGGTTTAATCCCTCCGAACGTTGGTTGCGCGTTATCAGGTTGATAACTCCGGCCATGGCATTGGAGCCGTAAAGGATGGAGGCCGGGCCGCGGATGACTTCAGCCTTTTCTACATCCGAGGCTACATAAGCATCGGACAGCGGATGTCCGAACAGACCCTGATATTGCGGATGTCCGTCGATAAGTACCAACACGCTGGTATTGGGCTGGCTGCTGATGCCGCGTATGCTGATGGCTCCCGAGCCACCCGTACTTACGCCAAAGCCCAGGATATTCCTTTCGGTTACAAAAATGCCCGGCATATAGGCGCTTAAAGCAGTAAGTACATTGATTTGTCCGCTGTTTTCAATTTCAGTTCGGTTGACCTGCGAAACCGAAACAGGAATGGAGCTGACCGGAGCAGCCGTCTTAGAGCCGGTAACCAGCACTTCGTCTAATCGCACACTGTCGGTTATTTGCTTTTGAGCGTTAACCTCCCCTGTAGCCAAAAAGCCTGCTATACATAATAAGATGATTTGTTTCATACGTAAATAATTGTTTTTTTAAAGGTCGTATGGAACTCGCATGTCAAATTTTCACTGTCTTTGGTGAATACTCGTATTCATGCTCGTTTCATGCGTTCGTTTTTATTTTTATGATTATCCGTAGATTACCTAATCTTTAAATTGATATTGAACTCGTCTTGACTTTTTTTTGGACACAATAGCAACACATAGTTTTTACACCAAAAAATAGATTCTCGACCACAGTAGCTAAAAATATCTTCGATATTTTTGAACTATGTGCACTTTCTTCTTATAAAAATATAGCTATTAACTCACTTCGTGTCGTTGACCGTTGGTTGTGCACAATGTGTCAAAAGTCGAGATAACTTCATTTAATGAATGTGAATAGAAACGCGGATATAGCGGATAAAACAGATTTTCGCTGTAAACTCAAAAGTTTTCCTGATACGGATTACATGACAGATTTTAGACTTCACAAGTGAAGTCGGCTGATTTTTCAGCTGCGAGCGCTAATCCGCCATTTACGTAGTAAATAAATCAGAATTAAAATCCGTTTTATGACCACAATAAATCAGTGTATATCAGTTAAATCCGCTATATCCGCGTTTCTATTCTTTTTTTGTCATGTACTTAGAGTGTTGTTGTAAAAATATCTATGTAGTTGATTAATATTTGTTTATATGATAAATATCAAATTTCGATATTCTTTGCTAAATTATACTCACGCAAAGGCGCGAAGTCGCAAAATAAAAACACATCTATTTGATAATTATTTGTGATTTAATTTGACGCAAAGAGAAAAACTTAAATGTTTCCCGAAAGCTATCGGGATGGCGGCTTAGCGTGCTACCGACAAGTCGGCATGTTCCATTTGCGTGAAATATATATATTTTTTATACCGAACTATTGTAAAGTTTAAATACAAAAAAAGCAAAGATAGGATTTTTTGGGAATATCTCAGGATATTGGAGTAAACTGAGGGAAGAAATTGAAAGAATAGATACGCGGCTATAGCTGATTTAACTGCTTATCCCTTTCGGTCAAGCAATAAGATTTTAACCACCATAGACACATTAGAAAAAAAGATACACTCATTAAATCAAATATTTTGAACGCGAATGGAACATGCCGACTTGTCGGTAGCACGCCAAGTCGCTAAGCCGCTATGATTCAATATTTTTTAAACACAAAGCCACAAAGACACGAAAAAACACCCCACCCAAGTAAATGTTTTCAAACATTTACAACTATGTGTTCTTGGTTGTGTAAAGAATGGGAAAAATCTATGTGAAATCTATGTGTCTAAAATAGATTATATAAGTTAGACACTTATTTCAACTCCTGATTCGCATTATTTACTATAAAATACCGGCATGATAAAGGGGTGGTTTACCCATTTTCCGCGGAAAGCATCAAACTCGCGCTGAACACCGGTCATTACACCCCACTTTTCGGTAACCTTAAACTCAAACGAACCTCCAAAATTTGATGCCGGATAAGCGCTCATATTAAGCGATTTTACCAGACTGGTGTTCATCTTTTCCAAAGGGGAATAAGAGCCGAATGCGTTGATAAAAAAACGATCGCCCAAAGCTACTCGCAGGTTGCTGTTTATGGTAATATCATTGTAAAAGGTGTTGTAAACATTGAATTTCGACAATGATGCTCCGGTAGTCAGGGTCATGAAATTGGTAATCTGGTAGTTGTAGGCAGCGCTTGTGGCCGAGTATCCTCCCAGGCCGATATAATTATCGTTGACCCTTGCAGTAGTAATCCAGCTTTTGTCGTTGATAGGATACAGGCCATAAATATTCTGTGAATAATCAATATATGTGGGTATTTCTTCCATTTTAAAGTTGAGCACTTCCGCTTTGGGGGCTGCAAGCAGAGGACTGTTGGCTTTCTGTTGCAGGGTAGGCATGGGAGGGCGGGCTACCGAATCGAATCCTATCGGTTTGCTCATGGCCGTATCAGAGCCTAATACCCATTTGCGGTCGAACTTCATAGGGTCGAAAGTTGGAGTTTCGGACGTTTGTCCGGCGAGCTTCAAACAAATACAGGTGCTAATCAGAAAAAATAAACAGGCCTTCATGTCGATAAAGATTTTTAAAACAGGATAATGTGCAAATTTATGACAAATACCCATATGTTGTTCTTCCTCAGGGTGTATTTTTTAAGCCCCTTGGGTTAACGATTTGGGACACATAGTATAACATAGTTTTTTCTTTTTCTTCTCTCAAACCGAGAACACATAGTTGTAAATGTTTGGAAACATTTACTTGGGGTGGGAGAGGTTTTTTTCGTGTCTTTGTGGCTTTGTGTTTAAAAAATATTGAATCATAGCGGCTTAGCGGCTTAGCGACTTTGCGTGCAAAATGGAGTTTGCTTTTCGTTTTATGTGCCGTCAGCTATTGAGCTGTCAGGCACTACCGGCGATGACCGGCTGTGCGTGTCCCGATACTTGCTTTACCGTTTTTAGAGCCAAGACTTTAGACCTTCGACTTTCATTTTTCAATCTTCAATCTTTCGTATTCCCACTTCCCGCTACTCGCTTCCCACTACTCATTCTATAGCTTTTTCGTATTTTCGTATCAGTGCAGTTGCTGTTTTTACCGCATCGGGTTGCGGTTCGGTAGCATATTTTTCCTGGTCGTTATCTACCCAGTTTTGGGCAAAGCGGGCGCACCAGGCTGTAAAGTCGTCCTGATTAAATGCTGTGCCGTTAGCCAGCGAGTTATCTAATCTGGCTATAAACTCTTTCCAGCGGGCAAGGTAATAGGTTTTCATCAGTCCGTTCCACTGGCGGTTGGAGTAGTCGTTGAGGTCGCCGCCTCCTTTGTGCCATGTGGTGATAATTTCGCGGGCATCCCGTTCGTAATACGCTTTTTCGGCAGTTGTTTTTCCTGTGCTGGAAGCGTCGGCAAGCCACCTGCCCAGCAGGAACTCGTGCCGGGTGCCCAACAGCCGGTCGGTTTCGTATCCCAGCGCCATAAACGCCCCGGCGGCCTTGGTGAATTCGTCCCGGTTATTGCGACTATAAGCCTCCATCATTTGTTTGTAAAGCTCCATAGCATAATTGCCCAGCAACTGCCGTGTCATATTTACTAAATCAAAGCTGTAGGCATCGGTTTTTTTCGAGGCTTTACGGGCTTGGAGCATCAGCTGTATCGCTTCCAGCAGTTGCGTATTGCGGTAAGGAATGGCCGGGTCGGTAGTCCAGTGGCGTTTGGCAATATCGGTCAGTGGCGATACCTGAAAAACCACGCTGTGTGTCCATATACCCACAGCAGAGTCAACCAGCACATTCTGCACCAGCGTCTGCCAGGCCTCACGTACTTTTTTATCGATGCGTCCGGCTCTGCGGTCGGCATATTTTTCGATAATCCGGCCGGTATTTCTATCCCGGGGACTAAGCCACGGAGTTTCAAGCACGGTTTCGTAAATCACAGGATTTACATTGATGCCTTCGAGCGTGGAGCCGATACCGGTGCAGCCACTGGTCGGAGGTATATTATTGATGCGGTTAACTACTTTATTTATAGGCGCCACTAAGTGCGTGTTCCCGCCAAAGTTACCCAGATAGCACCAGATAAAAGGAGCCCCGTGAAACGACTCGGACTGACGGAAGTATTCCACTTCTTCGCAGGTGTAGTCCAGGAATATCAGCTTTCCTTTTGGTACAGCATGCACCATGGCCGACAAGCGGGGTTGTGTCCAGTGTTTGGAGTCATAATAAAACGTCCACGACATCTGATACCAAACGGCCTCCGGGTCCGATTGTGTCATCGATTCGTAGATGCTTTTCCCTACCTTAGCCAGATAGTCCGGTTCCCACGATGGCGGTGTAATTTCGTTGAACGGATCGGCCGAATACAGGTGATCTGTTCCGTAGAGTTGCTGCTGATAATCCAGAAAACGTTTTTGTATCTCGGCAAAGAGTGGCTCTTCGGGGTCGAGATAGCAAGTGGTGTATTGGGCATCCATGCCTCCCCAGCCGGGTTCTATGGTCGTAATTTTGGCCTGAGGATAGAGTGTTTTCAGTTCGGCGGGCACATGTCCGGCAAAGGCCGAAATAATAGGCTTCATGCCAAGTTGCCTGCAACGCTTCAGCAGCATTTGTTGCAATTGCTGCTGACTGCGGATATAGGCAAGTGGTAGCGGTCCTCCCCAACGGTCCATGTTGGCCATGCGGTGCCAGGGCAGGTGTGCTGGAGCGCTGAAATAAGCCAGCACCTGCTCCTGAGTCATCCCCAGCGATTCCCAAACCTGTAGCCATACGGCCTCTTGCCCGGCCAGCATCAGCGGACGGTTAATCCCGTTCATAGCCATCCAGTCGATAAATCGTTCCCATTTGGCAAAATCCCAATAAGGAAACGTGTATCCAAATGTGCAGGTATTGTTGAAAAATCGTTCCTGAGCGGTACAGGTGCGTCGTGTCTTGCCCTTGGGCAGAGGTGGTTTTACGGTTGCCGGTAGCGGTTTGTCGGCCTGCCAGTCGTAGCTGACAAGTGCAGTTTCTTTCAGGTAAGTATTGAAAGCCATCGCCATCGCCAGCGTATTGTTTCCCCTGAGTATGATGGTTTTATTTCCCCGGTCTATCTCAAAAACATCCTGTCCGTTATCCGGAGCAATCAGTTCCAAATCAAATTTATCAGCTTGTCCCGGTATCACTCTGTTGATCAGGCTTGTAATTTCGGTAGCAGTATTTTGGGCTGCAAAGGCATTGGTAAAGCATATTCCAACAATAAACAAAGCTGTCAGAAATGCGCTCTTTTTGTGTGGCATCATGGTGGTGATTTTTTTTGGATTAAAACATTAAAGAACAAAGACTAAATAAAGAAATACAGGCTTAAGTAAAAAGATGGGTGCAGGCGTTTAGATTACCCATGATATTCATTCAAATTTTGCCTGAAAGCCATCCCTGTATTTATCGGGAAACATAGCCCAACAACAACGCCCTGGTGTCTTATTATTTATTTCGCATTTTTCTTCTTTTCAAGTTTCTTGAATCCCCATAATATTAGTCCGCTACAGATTGCAAGCCCCAGTATGGCCGGTACTATGATGGATTTGCCTGATTCTCCGGCACTTTGTACGCTCCAGATAATTTTTCCGGTGGCCATTAATGCCACCACACCCAGTCCCATTAGCAAACTGCGTTTCCAGCATGTAAGTCCCAGAGCAATAAAGGATGCGGGAACTGTAATAATCAGCATCGTTTTTTGAAAATTCCACTCGCCATACAGCCAGCCTTTTTCAAATTGCAGAAACTCTTTGACATTGTCGGGTACCAGCGCAGGTGTATTGAACCAAAACATACTTGTAAAAAGGCAAAACACTGTTGCCGAAATTCCTGTCCAGCTTTGCTTATAGGCAAAATAGCAAAACGGAATCAAAAACAGAGGCCTTATATACCAGCTCCAGGGATTGTGATGCCTGTCAAAAACCCAGTCGAAAAAAGCCTGATTGGTCATTGATACAGCTATAAACACAACTGTTAGCGCCAAAAAGAGCAATGCGATAATTTTGTCAGGATTAAAGATTTTCATGTTTTGAAAATTAAGCTTACATATCTTTTTTAATCTCATCCAGCTCTACCAGTTTGTTAACGATGGCGTAGATGGTAAGCCCTGCGGTACTGTGAATTTCGAGTTTGCGGGCAATGTTGCGCCGGTGCGTAATTACAGTATGTGTGGACAGGAATAAGTCCTGAGCTATTTCTTTGTTGGTCTGGCCTTTTACCACGCAAACCAGAATTTCTTTTTCGCGCTGGCTCAGGGTTTCGTTTTCTTCGCCAGCTTCCACTACCGCGGGTTCAAATAGTTTATTCAGTTTTTCGCGTATGCTTTCGGCGGTGTCGTAGGTGGTTATTTCATCGTCGTACTGTTTGATAATGGCGGGGTCGGTCATGGCCGATGTCAGCGCAAAGCACTTTAAATCGCCTACGCCGCTGTCCTGTTTCAATCGTGCCACATCTACTGCTCCCCAATAAGCCGGATTGATAATGAGGATATCGGGCTTGTGCAGCCTGACATAGTTGTTGATAAGGTCGATGGTGGTAATCTCGAAAGTTTGTATGTGCAATCCCGTGACACGTTTCAGCACCACCGAAAGACCGCTTCGGATAATCACCGATGGTTCGGCTATAGCTATTTTGAGCGTTGTATCATTCATGCCAATTTATTTTTTTGTTCAATAGCTTCAATGTAGGGTACAAAAAAGAAATCTTCAACCTGATTGTGCATCGACAGGTCTTTTTCGCACGAAAGCAAATCAAACAGCACATCGTTAAGCATATAATTAACGCCTTTGGCCGGATAGTATTTGATGAGGATGTTTTTCAACTCTGCCAGTTTAGAGTCTACATCGGAATGCTGGTCTTCAAAATCGGCTATTTTGTATTTTCCTTCAGTTTTGCCTTTCAGCAGTTTTATCACGTAAGGAAATACGGTTTTGTCCTCGTATTCCATGTGTTTTTTTACTTCCGAAAAATATTCGTCAAAGAATTTCATAAACACCACTTTGTATGGCTCGCTTTGGTCGGACGAGTCCACAGCCGCAATCAGTTTGTTTCTGATAGAAGGGAGTTTGTAATCCAGAAAATATTCGTGGGCATTTTTCAGATATCCGATTACCGTTTCGATAGAAATAGTATCGAGCACCTCGGTTATTTCTATATTGCCTTCGGATAAAAAATTTACTACAGCCAAAAATGTATTGCAGTCGATATTGTTGGCCAAACAAGCTTCCTTAACGGTTTTGTCGCCAAAGCCGAACGATATTCCGAACCTGCTGATGGTTGAGAGCAGCGAGGCATCCTCGTTGACGAGTTCGCTCATGCGGGTACGCTCCGTAAATTTATGTGTTTGCATATTTTGTGTTTAAAATAATCAGATAGAGTTTACGATATTTGTTTTATTAGTAAAACAGTATAAACAGGTAAATGTTTCTGTGGCAAATTTAATTAAAAAATCGAAGTGATTATTGTCAGGATTCTTTTTTAAGGTGTAAATAATGCAGTACGGGAAATGATTTGAGGCCCAAAGACCATAGCGGGGGATGTATGATATTATCCTGATTTGTTCCTTCTGGTTGATTAGTGTATTTGCGGCTTAATTTAAGTTGCAAGCAGAAAGCACAATGGATAAAAATGAATATCAGCTATGTTACCTAATCTTTAAATCGATGTTTATCAGGGGTGTTTCCCCTAAAACTCCACTTACTTTTGTGTCAAGGCATATAAATAATCTTTAGTCCATGACAAAAAATCTATTTTACCTATAATTCATGGATGTGAATAGCGATTCATGTGAATAGAAACGCGGATATAGCGGATAAAACAGATTTTCGCTGTAAACTCAAAAGTTTTCCTAATACGGATTACATGACAGATTTGGACTTCACAAGTGAAGTCGGCTGATTTTCAGCTACGAATACTAATCCGCTATTTACGTAGTAAATAAATCAGAATTAAAATCCGTTTTATTACTACAACAAATCAGTGTATATCAGCTAAATCCGCTATATCCGCGTTTCTATCCTTTTTTGTCATGTACTTAGTGGATAATCATAAAAAAAAATACCACTCTATGAATTCGGGTACAAATGGCTTGTACCCGAATTGTAGAATGATATACTAACTAATACAAACAAAATTTTAATGGAAAAATTCTGATGCAAATATCGCTCAATAATCTACCGTCGGCAATACCTCGATGTAGGTATTTTTGTGTCCAAGAAAAGTGATTAGTAGGGTTTTGTCTACCTACTTACGAGTTTTTGCTCGGCATCGGTCACTTTTTCGAAGTTAAACTGTGCTACAATCTCATTTTTGTAATTCAAAATCTGATCGTTGCAGAGGTTACCGATACTACCCTCGTGAGTATGCTTTACTTTTTTATCGGGCTTAAAGTTTCCGCTCTCTATTTCGAGGCCTACCTGCTTGTAAGCATCTCTGAATGGAACTCCTGTCAGGGTGCGTCTGTTTACTTCTTCTACGCTGAAAATCAAATCGTAGCGGCTGTCGCTCAATATCCCGGTATTTACCTTTACCTGCGCCATCATCAGGGTTGTCATTTCTATACAGTTGCGCAGCTCGGCAAATGCCGGAACAAACACTTCCTTGATAATTTGCAAATCGCGGAAATAACCTGAGGGCAGGTTGTTGGTAATCAGTAGTATTTGTTGCGGTAGCGATTGCAGCTTGTTACACCTGGCGCGGGTGAGTTCAAACACATCCGGGTTTTTTTTGTGTGGCATAATGCTCGAACCGGTGGTAAACTCGTCGGGCAATTTGATAAACCCAAAGTTTTGCGAAGTGAACATGCAGGCGTCGAAAGCTAATTTTGAAATGGTGGCAGCTACTCCGGCCAGCGCATTAGCCACGGTGCGTTCCATTTTTCCGCGTCCCATCTGGGCATATACCACATTGTAGTTCATGGTATCGAAACCAAGCAGGTTGGTAGTGAGCTGGCGGTTGAGCGGGAACGACGAGCCATATCCGGCAGCAGAGCCCAGCGGATTGCGGTTGGTTATTTTGTAGGCCGCCAGCAGCATTTGCAGGTCGTCGGCTAAGCTTTCGGCATAAGCGCCAAACCACAGTCCGAACGATGAGGGCATGGCCACCTGTAAGTGTGTGTATCCGGGCAGCAGGACGTCTTTATACCGGTTGCTTTGTTCTATAAGCACTTCAAACAGTTCGCCTACGGCATGTACCGTTTTAGCCAGTTCGGCCCGGGCAAATAGCTTCAGGTCTACCAGTACCTGGTCGTTGCGCGAGCGTCCGCTGTGAATTTTTTTGCCTGCATCGCCAAGTTTTCGGGTTAGCATCAGTTCCACCTGCGAGTGTACATCTTCTACGCCTTCTTCAATAACGAAATCGCCTGCTTCGGCTATTTTATAAATTTCCTTCAGTTCGGCAAGCAATACTTTCAGCTCATGGGCATCGAGTAAGCCAGCCGATTCAAGCATGGTGATATGTGCCATGGAGCCCAATACATCATATTTTGCCAGAAATACATCCATCTCGCGGTCGCGACCCACCGTAAATGCTTCAATCTTAGCATCTACCTGCGTGTTTTTTTCCCAAAGTTTAGCCATAAAATATACCTCCTCACTTTTACAGGAGAATTTAAGTTAGTTCACATGTGTCAGTTCTCAATGTTGTAAAAGAGTCTGCTGCCTCTTCTACCTGCGCTCGGTCAGGTTTTTTCAGGCCTTAGCGTTCAGCGACTTTGCCAGCAGCTCGGCTATGGTGTTGATGCCTTGCTGTAGTTTATTGCCAACCATCATTTTTATCATGGCAGGCAGTTCTGCTTGTAGCGTAAGCTTCATTTTGGTGTCGTTTTCGGCTACTTGCTTGAGTTGTATCCATGCCTGAACCTGCACCGGAGCATTGTCCGACTCTAATTTGATGGTTTTAAACGGCTCCCTGTTTGTAATTCTGAATCCTATTCGTCCGAATCCGTCAACCGCAAAACTACAGCTGTCAGCATCGAATTGCAGGTCCTTTACTTTGTCGTTCAATTCGGGATTGCCGGCTAATTTTTCTAAATTATTTAAGTCGCTCAGTATGCCAAAAACCATTTCTTCGTTCGAAGAAATGGTTTTAATTTCACTTTCGTATGTTGTCATTTATTAATTATCTGATTAAATATTTTGCACCCGGGTACCCGGAAGTTGAGGTCAGAAAAACCCTGACTGAATCCCGGTTATTTCAGGTCTTTTTTCCAGTCGGCCGGGTTTTCGCGCCACTCTTTAAGCGTATCAATATCGTCTTCCGATATGTATTTGGTTGCTAATGCTTCGGCCAGTACAGCATCGTAAGTACATAAGGTGGTCAGCTTTACTTTAGCCGATTTGAATTTCTGGTCGGCTACAGGAAATCCGTAAGTAAAAATAGCTATCATGCCTAATACTTCCGAACCGTCGTTGCGAATGGCTTCTACCGCCTTCAGGCTGCTTCCGCCAGTGGAAATCAGGTCTTCAATTACAACCACTTTTTGTCCAGGGCGCAAATCTCCTTCTATCAGGTTTTCCAGTCCGTGGTCTTTAGGCGATGAGCGGATGTAGATAAATGGTAATCCGAGCGCATCGGCTACAAGGGCACCCTGAGCAATGGCTCCGGTGGCAACGCCTGCAATCACTTCTGCATCGGGATACATCTCAAGTATCAGTCTTGATATTTCAACTTTGATAAAAGTACGTATCTGCGAATAGGAGAGAGTCTTGCGATTGTCGCAATATATGGGTGATTTCCATCCCGAAGCCCAGATAAACGGGTTGTTCGGTTGTAGTTTTACTGCCTTGATTCTGAGTAGTTTTTCGGCTACAGCTTTTTCTAATGCTTTCATTTTTGTTTTCTTTGCCGGTTAATTAAACCCTGATGATATACCTTAATCGAAAAGTGTCCTTTTCGTGGTACAAATGTACTTAAACATTTTTGTATGCAAAAGGGATAAAAAGATATTATAAAACATTTTTTAAACCTCTGATTTGCATATAAATGCAATTTCAGGAATATTTAAAGTATATGTATACACTCCTTGTTTTAATACATGGGGGGCAAAAAGGCATCTTCGATATGATCAATGATGTACTCCTGACCCATGGGCGCAACCGATATGATGTCGAATCTTGTTTCGCCCTGCCAGCCAAAACGGCGAATGTACTCGTCGGCCGCATTGACGATGTTTTTGATTTTCCGGTTATTTACAGCCACTTCGGGAGCGTACAGTGCTTGCGAGGTACGGGTTTTCACTTCTACCACTACAAGCATATCGTCTTTTTCGGCTACTATATCAAGTTCGAGCTGACCGGCACGCCAGTTGGTGTGCCTGATGCGGTAGCCCTTTTCGCGTAAATAGGCCTGAGCTCTGAGCTCGCCTTCGTTGCCAAGTTCGTTGTGTTCCGACATCTGTGTAAACAATTTTAAATGGTTAATGGATAAGATTTTATGCAAATTTAAAGTTTTTGTTGAGAATAACATTCTCTTTGAGCAGATAATATTATTTTTGTAATGAAAAAATAAGAATACATGGCAAAAAAAGCACCGATACCCGCTTCGCAGCGTAACTCGCTACGTACCCACAGGCAAATTTTTACTCTTAATGATGAAGAAAATAAAGCACTTAACCGTTATGTAGCTAAGTACAATGTACAGAATAAGTCGAAATTTATACGCGAAACACTTATGAAGGCAATCATTCACAGGTTCGAGGAAGATCATCCTACATTGTTCTGAGTACCGGAGTTCGTTTACACGGGAATCAAATTTAATTTAAAACTTTCATAAAAAAACAAAACATATGGGATATTTACTGGCATTGGCAACTTTTGTTGTCGGATTTTTAATGGCTTGGTTTGTAAATGAACGAAAGCTGCGAAAATACATTGACAATCAGTTAAATGCAAATGCCGAAATACAGAATGCCCTCTCGGAAAGTGAGAAAGATAAATCGGTGGCACTGGAAACTCTGCGGCTGAAAACAGAAGAAAACAGCCGTTTGCAGGACGAACTGGCACGTATTTTGGTGCTTGCTAACGAGCGTGCGCTTGATATAGCTACGCTCCGGGAAGTTAATAAAAACCTGACCGAAAAACTCGAAAGCCAGAAAGCTGAGACAGAGAATTTGCAAAAACGTCTTACTGTTGAGTTCGAAAACATTGCGAATAAGATTATGAAAGAGCGCTCGGACGAATTTTCGGTTGTCAACCACAAGAATATGGCTGATATACTCAATCCGCTTAAGGAAAAAATTCAGCTTTTCGAGAAAAAAGTGGATGAAACATATGATAAGGAGCTGCGGGACAAAATTAGCTTACGCGAAGAGGTAAGAAAGCTCACCGAACTGAATACGCGCGTGAGTGAGGAGGCTAATAACCTGACCAAAGCGCTGAAAGGTGATGTGAAAAAACAGGGTAACTGGGGCGAAATAGTGCTCGAAAGGGTTTTGGAACGCTCAGGCCTTACCAAAGGGCAGGAGTACGAGCGCGAAGAGGTGATTGAGGGTTCGGGCAACAATGTACAACGACCGGATGTAATTGTGCATTTGCCCGATAATAAGCATATCATCATCGACTCAAAAGTATCGTTGGTGGCTTACGAGCGGTTTACTTCGGCCGATACCGAAGAGCAGCAGATGTTGTTTCTGAAAGAGCATATCAATTCGCTCCGAAGCCATGTGAAACTGCTTGGTGAGAAGAATTATCAGAATGCACTAAATATCAATACGCCCGATTTTGTGCTGATGTTTGTGCCCGTGGAAGCTTCGTTTTCAGTAGCTGTACAGGCCGATGGAGAGTTGTTTTCGTACGCATGGGAACGTAAAATAGTAATTGTAAGTCCTACTACGCTATTGGCTACGTTACGTACCATATCGTCGATATGGAAACAGGAAAACCAAACCAAAAATGCGCAGGAAATAGCCCGACTGAGCGGTACGTTGTACGATAAATTTATTGGTTTTACCGAAGATATGGTGAAGATAAAAACCAATATCGACAGGGCTTCCGGGGCTTATGACGATGCAGTGAAAAAAATGCGGGATGGCAATGGGAATATTATCCGTACGGCCGAAAAAATAAAAGAACTGGGCGCTAAAACAGGGAATAAATCGCTGCCCGGTGGATTCGAAATAGCAGATTAGTTTATCGGTTTGTCTGACTGCTACTTACAATTTAAAAAAAACTAAGTACTATCATAAAGTAGTATTATTAAAATCAGACAAGTATCATTGGGATGGATAAAACTCCTTAGGTTTTTTTAATCCTTCCTGAGTAAATTTATATATAATGAAGGTAAGATTGTTGTTTTCAATAAGTATGATTTTGGTTAGTTTCTCCCTGGCTGTAGCACAAACCGTGCAGAAGCCCGATTCTGTAAATAAACCATCCAAAATAGATTTAAACGAATGGATTGAACAGGTGGTTGAGAAACAAAGGCAGGATGTTAAGCTCGATTCGGTTGTTACTAAGTCTTATGGCGCGCAATTGCAGCCAGAGAAGAGCCAATTGCCGGACATCATTTCCGATTATTACATCTATCATGCGGTAAGTGAAGCTTCGCCTGTAGTGGTAGATACCTTGTTTATTAAGGCCAATCCTTTACTGATTGATTTGGTTTATCGCAATCCTGAGTTCAGATTCAGCCGTAATGACAGGCTATATCCGTATAAGGTGTTTTTCGGCGTAGAGCCAGCTACTCTGACTGATAATTTGTACAAGCCCCGCGAAGTGCCCGGTTCTGAAAAGATTATTGCCGATCTGCGTGAGCAGGCCATCAGGAAGCTGGCGCTTACTGCTCCGAAAATTTTTGTGTACAGAGCTGAGAATCTTCCGGGTACCGACGATGTAAAAAGCAGAATTATCCATAACGATGATTTATCAAGAATCCGGTTTGCCGATGTTGACAGGTTCAGGAGAGACCCTAAAAAGAAAATTGAAGTGGCTAAGGCTCAGGCTGGCCCGTGGACCAAGAAGGCAAACGTGTTGATGCAGTTTTCGCAAAATATGGTCTCGAACAACTGGTATCAGGGTGGTAACAGTAATATGGCTGTGCTTGGCGTACTTACCGGGCAGCTCAACTATGATAATAAAAAGAACATACAGTTTGAGAATAATGCCGAGTGGCGGATGGGCTTTTACTTTGTTGACGACACTACTGCGCTGCGCACAATTAATGTGAATAACGACTTGCTGAAAATAAACAGTAAAATGGGCTTGAAGCTCAGCGGTAACTGGTATTACAGCGGGTCGGTAGATTTTTCAACACAGTTTCTGAACAACTATAAAGCTGTAAATTCCAACGATCTGAAGGCTACCTTCCTTACCCCGATTCGCCTGAATGTGGGCATTGGTTTGGATTATAAATACAAAAAACTGTTCTCGCTGGCTTTATCGCCTTTAGCGTATAAGTATATTTACATCAACGAAACTGACGAAACAAAGATTAATCCTAATTTATTTGGTATAGAAAAGGGTAAAAACCACCTCAGCGAGGTTGGTAGCTCATTCAAAGCTTTACTTGCCTATAGTCCGTTCAGGGAATTGCAGGTAAACTCCACGCTCTCTTTTTATACCAATTACGAGAAAGTGGAGATTGACTGGGAAATTGTAGGTAACTTTACCATCAACAGATTCCTGTCTACACGCCTGTCGCTAAACCCGCGTTACGACAATACCGTGATTTTGGCTGGTGGCGAAAAAGCCCAACTTCAGTTTAAGGAACTGCTTAGTTTCGGGTTTTCGTATAAACTGCTCAACTAAAGATTATTCCGTATACAACGAATGCCAGCTATCGAATACTTCGAGCTGGTATTCGCCGTATTTGGCCAGTTCGTTTCTGATAGCTTCAACCCGGTGCTCTTCATTTAGTTTTGATTTTGAAAAAAACTTATCGGCGTAGCAAATCAGTTTTTCTTCGCCCGACAAGGGCAGCATATCTCTGCGGGGTAGTGGTAGCTTGTTTTCTACAATAGTTTTCAGCGTAAGTCCTACGCCGGTATGTCGTTCGCATACCAAAGCGTGCCGGGGTAAGCCCTCTTTGCGCAAGAGGTCGGCTCCCAGATAACCATGCTCAATGTATTTATGGGTGCCGTTGCAGGCAATACCCGGAGCGTAACACATGAAAATGCCAATGTCGTGCAGCATGGCAGCTTCGGCTATAAATTCGGTATCGAGCTGCAGTTCAGGCTTCCGGGCGGCTATGGCAAGAGCCTTATCTCTTACCCTGAGGCTATGTTCAACAAGTATGTGGTACAGCTGACTGCCGGGTTCGTAGTATTTCCGGATTATTTTTTCGGTATCAAGCATTGGATGTTACAATATTTTCAGATTCGAAATTACAACATTTTTTTGACATCCGGTGTTCAAAAAAAGCTATCGTAATAAAATAATATTGGTTCTTCTTCTGTTTTAAAATCATATTCGCATTGCTTATTTCCAATACTATCCGTATTTTTACATCATAAATCTATTTATAAATACTATATGGCTGAGATGAATTCCGGTTTAATAAAAGACTGCGGATGGCCGTCGGGCGATGAGCTCATGAAGCGCTATCACGATGAGGAATGGGGTGTGCCCTTGCACGACGACCATAAGCTTTTTGAATTTATGTTGTTGGATGCTTTTCAGGCTGGTTTGAGCTGGCGTACAGTTTTGTATAAGCGCGATGCATTCAGAGCGGCATTTGATAATTTTGATGTGCTGAAAGTGGCTGATTATGATGAAGCTAAAATTCAAAGCCTGATGTTGGATGCCGGAATTATTCGTAATCAGGCTAAGATACGGTCTGCTGTTACCAATGCGCAGGCATTTATACGTGTACAGCGCGAGTATGGTACTTTCGACAAGTTTATCTGGCAGTTTACAGGTGGGCGTACCAAGGTCAATCGTTTTAGTTCAATGTCCGAAATACCGGTTAGCTCGCCCGAGTCTGACGCCATGAGCAAAGAGCTGATTAAGCGCGGATTTAAGTTTGTGGGCACCACTATTTGTTATGCTTTTATGCAGGCAGCCGGCATGGTCAACGATCATATTGTAACTTGTCACAGGCATGGTGTGTGTCAGGAAAGTGAAATACAGAAATAAATATTTATTCATTTTAAGAACATTTTCTGAGGTTTTATAGTTTTTATATCAGCTTCGAGTATTATTTTTGTATCAAGGTTTAAGGTATGAAACGGGCATTCCGAAAAAGCTTCCGGTATGCTGTATGCAAGTTCCATACGACCATTAAAAACAACAATTTTCGTATGAATCTGAATGTAAAAAATGAAACCTCCACCCTGAAAGCCGTTGTACTGGGCCAGCCGGGGTCCATGGGCAAAGTACCTGCGCCGCAAGAAACCTACGATGCTAAATCGTACGAAACGGTTGTGACGGGCACTTACCCAACCGAAGAGGCTGTATCCAGAGAGATGTCGGCATTTGAAAAGGTGTTGCTGAAATACGATGTGCAGGTATTCCGGCCGTGGATGCTCGACAATTGCAATCAGGTTTTTGCGCGGGATGTGGGTTTTGTTATCGACGATATGATTATAAACTCCAATATCATCCCCGACCGTGAAGATGAAAAGGAGGCTTACGAAGTGGTGTACGACCAGATAGCCTACAACAAAATTTATAATTTACCCGAAAGGGCTCATGTAGAGGGTGGTGATGTGGTACTTTGCAACGATAAGGTGTTTGTGGGGGTATATACCGGAGCCGATTATCCGCAACTGAAAACGGCACGTACCAATGAATATGCTTTTGGGTTTCTTAAAGAACTGTTTCCGCATAAAAACTTTATTCCTCTTGAACTGATTAAACATGATACCGATCCGTATCGGTGTGTATTGCATCTCGACTGTGCTTTTATGCCGGTATCGTACAATAAAGCTCTGATTTATAAAGATGGTTTTCGGTTCAGGAAGGATTACGAACTGTTGATTGAGATTTACGGCCGGCAAAACGTATTTGAAATTACTGCCGAAGAAATGTATTTGATGAATACAAATATATTTTCAATTTCGCCGGAGGTAGTGGTGTCCGAAAATAACTTTACAAGGCTCAACCGCCATCTCGAAGAGGCCTGGGGGCTTACTGTGGAACGTATTCCGTACCACGAAATATCGAAAATGGGTGGTTTGCTGCGTTGCTCTACACTGCCTTTGGTGAGGGTGGACTGAAAATTGGGATTTATCTGAAAACTATGATGCAAAATACGAGTAAAATACTGATGATAGAACCGGTAGCTTTTGGCTATAATGCCGAAACAGCCGTGAATAATTTTTTTCAAAGCAAAGGCTCTGTTTTATCAACTGATGTGCAGGCCAATGCGCTTGCCGAGTTCAACAATATGGTGAGCCTGCTTCGTAATAAAGGGGTGGATGTGATGGTTGTAAAAGATACCCCGGAACCGCACACGCCCGATTCGGTTTTTCCAAACAACTGGATTTCGTTTCACGACGATGGCAGGGTGGTGCTGTATCCTATGTTTGCCGAAAATCGCAGGTTGGAGCGCCGGATGGATGTGTTGACTACAATTGCCCAAAAGACTGGCTGTCAACCAAAAATCATTGATTACAGTATTTACGAGAAAAACGGGCGCTTTCTGGAAGGTACGGGGAGCATGATTTTAGACCGGAGCAACAAAATAGCTTATGCGGCCATATCGCAGAGAACCGACCCTGCCCTGTTTCTGGAATTTTGTAAGGATTTTGGCTATGAGCCGGTATCGTTCAGCGCCTTTCAGCAGGTTGGCGCTAAGCGTTTGCCTGTTTATCATACCAACGTAATGATGTGTGTGGCCGATAGTTATGTGGTGAGATGTACCGACAGTATTGATGATAAAAAAGAGCAAATCAGGGTGATGAAGTCTATTTTGGAGTCGGGTAAAGAGATTATTGAAATATCTGAAAAACAAATGCAGCATTTTGCCGGCAATATGCTGCAGGTAATCAATGCGGATGGCAAAAAATTATTAGTTATGTCGCAAACAGCGTTCAACTCGCTACCGGCTGATAAAATTGAAAAACTACGGACTTATAATGAACTGCTTGTAGTGAACGTGCCAACCATCGAAAAACTGGGTGGCGGCAGCGTGAGGTGTATGATGTGCGAAGTGTTTTAGCGGCGAAAATGTTTTAATCAGGACGGCTTAATGTAGCGGATTCAAAAAACATCTGAGCTTTATACAAGTTTTGTTAGTTCTTCTTCTTGAAAATATAGTAGCTTATAAAATGACCCATATAAATATAAATGAATGGAAAATAAAAAACTGACTGCTCCCGAACTGATGGAGCTCGAAAACAAATACGGAGCTCACAACTATCACCCCATGCCCGTAGTGCTTGAGCGGGGCGAAGGCGTGCATGTGTGGGATGTTGACGGTAAGCGTTATTACGATTTTCTGTCGGCTTACTCAGCAGTTAATCAGGGACATTGTCATCCGAAAATTATCAACACCCTGATAGAGCAAACCCGAAAACTCACACTTACATCCCGTGCATTTTACAACGATAAACTGGGAGTGTACGAAGAATTTGTAACCCGTTTTTTTGGTTATGATAAGGTGTTGCCCATGAATACTGGAGCCGAAGCCGTGGAAACTGCCATTAAGCTTTGCCGCAAATGGGCATACGAACGGAAAAAGATTGCTGAAAATAATGCGCAGATAGTGGTTTGCGAAAACAATTTTCATGGTCGTACTACCACCATTGTTTCCTTTTCGGTAGATCCCGACGCGTACTCAAACTACGGCCCCTATACGCCGGGTTTTGTAGTTATACCTTACAACGATGTTAATGCTCTTGAGCAGGTGCTTACGGCCAACCCTAATATTGCCGGTTTTCTGGTAGAGCCTGTTCAGGGCGAAGCGGGAGCTTATGTGCCCGACGAGGGCTATCTCCGCGCGTGCCACGCATTGTGTCGCCGTCATCAGGTGCTTTTTATTGCCGACGAGGTACAAACGGGTATTGGGCGTACCGGTAAGTTGCTTGCCTGCGACCATGAAGAGGTGCATCCGGATATTCTTATCTTGGGAAAAGCACTTTCGGGCGGTGCCTATCCGGTATCGGCGGTGTTATCGTCTTCCGATATTATGGATGTTTTCCGTCCGGGACAGCATGGTTCTACTTTCGGTGGAAATCCGGTGGCGGCTGCGGTAGCCGTGGCTGCTCTCGAAGTAATTCGCGACGAGCATCTTACTGAAAATGCTCAGGAGCTTGGGCAGTATTTTCGCGCCGAAATGGATAAACTGTGTCAGACCTCGGAGGTGGCTTCGTTCGTCAGAGGAAAAGGCCTCCTTAATGCTTTGATTATTAATAATGAAAACCATAAAAATCTGGCCTGGGACGTTTGTCTGAAGTTAGCCGAAAACGGTCTGTTGGCAAAACCCACTCATACAAACATTATCCGGTTTGCCCCGCCGCTGGTTATTACGCGCAGTCAGCTTACCGAATGTATCAGCATTATTGGGGATACTATCAGGAGTTTTTGAATAAAACCCCGAAAGACAGTTCCATTAAGGCATTATTTTGTTACATATAAAACATAGATTTTTCATTGCGGTATTTAAGTCAAAAGACTTATGTCGTAAGTCATAGGTCAAAAGTCCTGACTCTTGGTTCTAAAAGCTGTAAAGCAAACATCGGGACATGCGCAGCCAGTCATCGCCGGTAGTGCCTGTCAGCTCAATAGAAGCCCTCTAACCTCCGCCGTGGCGGAGAAATAAGAGTGCGGCGCGATGGGCATCTGGTATATCATTCATCACTTATCATTAAAAAAAACACCCCATTAAATCCCAATTTAATTATATTTTGCACGCGAAGGCGCAAAGCCGCAAAGCCGCTAATGACTTTAAAATTTCACAGTGTCTCACAGTGTTCCTGTTCTCTTTTTATCGGTGTTTCACAGTGTCTTTTATCGTTTTTCCAATGGCTATCGGGATTATCATTCATCATTTATCACTTATCATATTCTGTCGAGGGGCATCGCCCCGATTTCTTTGTAGCAAAAAAGAAGCCCTCACCCACCTCGAGGGTTGAAGACCCGAGATAGACTAAGACCTTAACCACCATAGGCACATTAGAACAACGACTTGTGGATTAAGATTTTACAGTTTCGTTAAGTTCATGACAAAAAAAAGAATAGAAACGCGGATATAGCCGATTTAGTTGATATACATTGATTTATTGTAGTAATAAAACGGATTTTAATTCTGATTTAGTTACTACGTAAATGGCGGATTAGTGCTCGCTGCTGAAAATCAGCTGACTTCACTTGTGAAGTCTAAAATCTGTCATGTAATCCGTATCAGGAAAACTTTTTGGGTTTACAGCGAGACTATGTTTAATCCGCTATATCCGCGTTTCTATTCACATGAATCACTATTCACGTCCATTAATTATAGGTAAAATAGGATTTTTGTCATGTACTAAATAACGGGACTTCGTTCAACAATTGTTTTACAATGCCACTTCCTGCGTATATACTTCGCCAAAACGGTTGGTGACTTCAATCTTCAGATTTTTGGTTTCGGCAGCCGGTTTTGCTCTGAAAAGGTGTAGGGTATGATACCCTGTTCCTTTGCCGTTTTTCATGGTGATAAAATCCTGATCTTCGTCGGCGAACTGCTCCATTGTGCCTTTCAGTACGTTATCTTCGTACCATTTCACCTGATAGCTGCTGTCGTAGTCCCACACATTGGCCACTACGTATCCGGCCTGTGTGGCAAATTCGCCCGGCTTATACACCCTGAACTGATAGTTGAGGGCTTTGCCCGTAGCCTTATAATGCCATTTCACCTCATTGCCCTTTACATCCACTATCAGATAACCATTGGGTGCACCGCAACGGTTCACTGTGCCAGCCCACCATGCACCGCAGGCAGCGCCTATGTTATGTTCGTAAATGCCGGGAGCCGGTTCCTCGTTTTCGTAAAAGTGTGTATGTCCTGCAAATATATGCACCTGATAGCCCTGTAGTATCTTAAGCAAATCGGCAGTGTTTGTAGTATTGCCCGAACCTTCCGACGACTTATTAGACGTAGGGGCATGTACGTTCAGGAAAACCACAGTGCCTTTCGCCACGTACCCAAGGTCTTTTTTCAGCCATTCTAACTGCTCGGGCGTAAAGCGTTCGGTGTATTTTTTGCCGGCAAAATAATCGATATTCTTCATGGTAATAACATGTATATTCCCGATATTGAAAGAATAATCCACCGGCCCGAAAAACGACTCGTAGATTTCCTCGGCATAGTTGCCCTGAGGATTTTCCGAGTTGTGCAGGTCATTGTATTTCAAATCAAAATCGTGATTGCCAATGGTAGAAAACACCGGAACATGCAAACCCGAAAACATGGCTTTGTACAAGGTAAACAAGCCCATTTCATCAAACACATTATCGCCCAGAGTCATGGCATATACGGGCTTATTGCCAGTCTGCTTGATGGTTGCCCTGAGGTCGGTCATGGTTTCTTTGTCGAGTCGCTCCATGTGAGCCGTGTTTTTCACCTGCGGGTCGGAGATGGCCAGATACACAAATTCATCCTGCTTGTTCGTACGGCGGTTAAGTTTAAAATCGCGGCGATTAACGGCCTGTCCCGACGACAATCGGGCATAAAAGCTACTTACCACATCTGGCTCTATATCAAAGTCCGAAGGGATTGAGATACTTACAAATTTACTGCGGGTAAGGTCCGAAGGCAGATAATATATACCGTTTTTATTGGTTACCGTAAAGTTTTTACCGTCGTTCACCACTACGCCCTCAACAGGCTTTCCGGCATTATCTACCACTAATCCTTTCACCGTCATACCGGTTTTATCCGGCACACTGGTTTCCGACACCACTATGTCCTGCGGGTCGTTTCCGTTCACCGCCTGACAGTTCAATAATGAGATATTAAACAGGATCAATAATCCTGCTATGATTGATATTTTAGTTTTTTTCATACGCGAATAAATGTGTTGTTTGATATTTACGGGTTGTTTGTTTTGTGTTGTTAATGAGAATCAGGAATTGAAATTAATCTATCGGATTTCAATATCAATAGAATAGACCGGTTATAATGTTTTATTATCTGCAGGAGACATTCATGTTATATCTTTGTTTATCCCCTATGGGAAATGGTTTCCTTTATTGCTTATCCACATTAGTCTGGTAATATACATATTCGTCTCAAAACTTTTGTGTCCCTACAGCCAAAGTAAAAATCTATTAAACCACAATAGGCACAATAGAAAGAATATTAATGTGCCAATTATAATATAGAGCACAATAGCCAAATACCTTTCGGCATTTAAACAGAACGAAATTGTTTTAGTACATGACAAAAATCCTATTTCGCCTATAATTAATGGACGTGAATAGTGATTCATGTGAATAGAAACGCGGATATAGCGGATTAAACAGATTTTTGCTGTAAACTCAAAAGTTTTCCTGATACGGATTACATGACAGATTTTAGACTTCACAAGTGAAGTCAGCTGATTTTCAGCTGCGAGCACTAATCCGTCATTTACGTAGTAAATAAATCAGAATTAAAATCCGTTTTATGACCACAATAAATCAGTGTATATCAGTTAAATCAGCGATATCCACGTTTCTATTCTTTTTTTGTCACGTGCTTAGCTGTTTTTCAATGTTTCACAATCCGGACAGACGCAAATACACGAACCATATCATCAACCGATTTGGCTGCCTTGATATCGTTTTCGATATTTTTGGTGTCATCTTCGAGGCTCAGCAGATTGGCGCAGTCTAAGATATGATTGAGAATGTTGCTAACTTCTGCTTTGCTGACTTCTCCCTTTTTTAAAGCTTTCTTATAATACCCATTGATTTTATTGACCGCATTAAACAGGGTTGGCTTTATAATTTCCACCGTTGAACCTGTCAGTCCAACGGCTTGGTCATACACGCGCTTATATCTTTCCTGAAACAGGCTCCATTTAGCGGTGGTTTCGCCGCCCAAAAAATGCTCTTCTTCAAAAGCAGTCGATGAAGAAGACATGCTACCGTAAGCATCCAGCGTGTACTTTACTTCTACCCTGACAGCTGCCGGAGCACTGCTACCTGCCGGCACGCCTGAGCTGCTGTTGTCACCTGTTCTCATGGCAATATCGGCCAATTGCTGAGCCGATATTCCCGTAAATATAAGAGCAGAAAGCATTACCAAAACAATCTTTTTGTTCATCATTAATAATTTTTTTTGTTTATAAGTAATAGGATAAATATAATGTCGTATTTTGAACGCTAAGTCGCAACGACGCAAAGACAGAAAGTTTAAATACACATAGCGTTTTAGCGACTTTGTGCCGTTGCGTTCAAAAAATGAGTTAAATAGATTTATACGACATTTAATTATTTCAAGTACTTAATAGAGTTTATATTCAATAGCGAAACAAACCATACATTTCTACTGCCAAATCAGCTCAATATCAAAGTCATCACCTCCCATGCTGGTTTTGGCTTGTTGGTAATTCTTCAGGTTGGTACGTTGCAGTACTACCGGATATTTAAAGCGCTTAGGCATCTTCTTGCCCGTAGAAACGCCAACCCCGGTAGGCACTTTGGGGAAACCCGTGCGGTTATACTCAAACCAAACCTGATAATCGCAAAAGAACAGCGCGTAATACTTCTGGGTCATCAGTTGCTCCAGCGTACCGTTGTAGGCTACGGCAGTATTGCTAAAATAGTTGGCAGGCACCACAGCCCCCCACTGCTCAATAGCCGCCGCAACGCCTTTTTTGTAATGATCTTCGGCATTGACAACTGTTCCGTAGCGCTGTTCATATTCGGCCTTTATCAGCTCCAACTCGGCATACGACATCAGGGTAAGTTTCATCGGGGCAATGGCTAAAGCCTGCTTGGGCTGCGAGGCGCTAAACGACGGAACTACAGCGTATCCGCTCGGTAACCCGATGTATGATTTAACGCCGCTATTGGTAGCCTGCGTAGCAAATACAGGCAAGCGGGGGTCGTTCCAGGCCTTCAGGTTGTCGATAAAAAACTCGGATAAATAGGTGTACGATGTAAAATCCTGCGGACGAGTCATAGGCGCTTCCTGCGGATACACTCCTGATATTGGCAGCAATGCAGCTTCGGCATTCGATTCAAACATCGGGTATTTTGCCGTATTGCCAAGCATTTCCTCCATTTTAGCTTTGGCGCCCAGTTCCGTTACGCTGATACCCCGCAACAATACGCGCATTTTGATAGAATTACAGAATTTTTTCCATTTCACAATACCCGGCGATACGCCAGAAGTCAGCGTTGCATTGGTAGCATACAGCAGGTCGCCATCGGTATTATATTTCAGACCCACAGCTGTGTTGAACAAGGCATTGGCAGTATCCAGGTCGGCAACTATCTGCTTGTAAATATCAAGCTGTGTATCAAACTCAGGTGTAAAAATACCTTCATCGCCACGGCAGGCCTGCGACATGGGTACGTCGCCAAAACCATCGGCCAGCAGCTGGAATATCCATCCGCGCAACGTAAGTGCTACAGCCCGGTAATTGGGTTCGTTGAGCGCAATAGCCTCTTTTTCCATTTCGCGGATATTGGTCAGCCATTTATAATAAGTAGTCCAGCTACCATCGCCGGCAGCATCAGGAATGTTGTACCATCCCACTCCACTAATGCTCGAAGTAGACACTGTGCCCTGCATCAGCGGGAAAGTATAGCTGTTGTAACGGTTCCAGTTGTAAGCAGCCATTTCGTAAAGAATAGGATTGAGCAGGGTCCCCGGATTGGCCTGTGTAAGGCGTGTGGGGTCGGTATTCATTTCGTCGAAATCGGTGCAGGCACTCAGAGCCATAGCCATCACCACGAGCGATATAATTATTTTGCTAAGATATTTCATACGTAAATAATTGTTTTTTTAAAGGTCGTATGGAACTCGCATGTCAAATTTTCACTGTCTTTGGTGAATACTCGTATTCATGCTCGTTTCATACAAGAATAATTGTTTTTATAATAAGAAATACTTTTTTAAAAACTTACATTCAGATTTATACCGAAGGTGCGTGTAGAGGGCAACGATCCGGTTTCAATACCGGGTACGATAGAGCTGCCGTTGAGCGCCACAGTCTCGGGGTCGAACAGGGGATAGTCGGTAATGCAAAGCAAGTTGCGACCATATACCCCAATCGATGCAGCAGTGAGCGGTGTTTTATCTAAAACTTTCCGGGACAGGCTATAGTCAAACCTTACCTCGCGGAGTTTCAGGTACGACGCATCAAAAGAGTTGGTTTCTACATTGGCTATTCGGTTATATTCTTTATAATACGACTCCACAGTAATCAGTTTTTCGTTGGGACTGTAGGTGCCATCGCCATTGGCCACCACGCCCGGAGCCACCATATATATACCGCCCAATTTGGTGAGCGAGCCTGTAATGCGCGGATCGTCGCCGGCTATATATAATTCGCTACCCGGCATGCGCCCGTTGAGCGTGTAAGCCAGCTTGCCCTGTTCGGTCATTTTGTGGAACGACTGCGAGTAAACCAGACCGCCCAGTTGCCCGTCGAACTGGAAGCTGAGCTTAAAGCCCTTGTAATTGAATTCGTTGAACATGCCACCTTTCCAGGCCGGGTAAGCCGACCCCACATATTGAATCTCGCTTCCGCGCAAGGGTAGTCCATCAGCGCCTATTACCACATCGCCATCGTCGTTGCGCACCAGTTTATATCCCCAGAGGTCGCCGGTAGTTCCACCTACGGTACCGATAATAGATGCGCTTCCGATAGAAGCTATCAACTGATTTTCGTCAGAACCTTCGGCCAGCGAGAGTATCTTGTTCTGGTTTTTCGACCAGTTGAGGGTGGCTTTCCAGCTGAAATTCTTAGTTTGTACCGGAATGGCGGTAAGCTCCACTTCAATACCCCGGTTGCGTACGGTTCCCGAGTTTATGGTAGCGCGGGTATAACCGGTAGTGGGATCCATCGGGGCATCCAGAATCTGATTTTTAGTCTGGTTGTGATAAAAAGTCAGATCAAGTGCTATTCTGTTTTTAAACATTCTGAAATCCAAACCCGCTTCGTAGTTAGTAGAAATTTCAGGTTTAAAATCCTGATTAAACAAGGTTGAAGCCACCGTAACCGAACCGGGGAAATTTCCGGTAGAGTAATAAGCCGATGTTTTGTAAGGGTCGGTATCGTTACCTACCTGTGCCCATGATGCTCTTACTTTCAGGAAGCTGATAGCCGCAGGCAGGCTAACCATATCGCTTACAAGCACACTACTTGTAACCGATGGGTAGAAAAACGATCGGTTCTTAGCCGGTAGTGTCGACGACCAGTCGTTGCGTCCCGTTATATCTAAAAACACTTTGTTCTGATAAGCAAAGTTGGCTGTAAAATACAAGCTGTTGATAGCTTTTTTCCTGATATCGGTAGTTACAATAGGATCCGAAGCTCCGTTAGCAAGCATATACACCCCCGGCGTAATGAGTCCCACTACTGCAGCCGACAGAGCATCGTAATACTTGTACATTACGTTGCCTCCTGCCGATGCATTTACCGTAAGTCCGTTGCTGTACGAATCATGATAGGTGAGTAAAGCGTCGGTGTTCAGTTCGTAGTCCAGTACGTTTTGTTTTTTGAAATATCCGGTACCATACACCACATCGCTTACCGTACGGTGCTGTTCGCGTATATCGTTGGTAAGCTGCAAACCGGAACGCACCTGAAAATCGAATTTGTTGGATAGCTCCAGATTGGCTGTAATCGACGAGGCGCTACTGTACTTGTCCGACGGATTTTCGTTTTCGTAAAGCGTTACAAACGGATTGCCAATGTAGGTGCTATAGGGTTGCAACTGTTTGGTTTTTTCCTGTCCTGTTCTCCACATGGGGCGCAACCAGTCCAGATTCACATTAGGGTTCTGGAAAATAAGGAAATACGAAATAGAGTTGCTGTTGTAGCCCAAGGCCGGAACATTGTCGGTGGTACGAAAAGTCTGAGATGTTTTTACACTCACTTTCAGTCTGCGCGAAACTTGTTGCTGTGCCGACACACTGGCCACAAAGCGCTGAAAACCCGTGTTGGGCAATATCCATTCATTTTTGGTATGAGTAAGCGATACGCGCATCGACCCCTTATCACCCTTGCCGGTAATAGCTATCGAGTTCGTAATGGTATATCCGGTCTGAAACAAGTCTTTTCTGTTGTTTTTATATCCTATCCAGGGTGTAGCTTCAGTAGCTCTGGTCTGTGTTACCGGGTCGAATTGATAATATAATTGATTTGCATTAAATCTGGCGCCATAAGCGCTGCTCGTGCCACTGGTAGAGGTATTACCATCGGGTGCAGTGCCATAGGAATAGTACTGCTGTCCGGCATATTCGGTTCCGGTTTTTCCTACATAACTGGGCAATCCCTGCCCGAACTCATACTGATAATCCGGAAAGTTCATGGCTTCGTCAGTGCTTACGCTCGAACTGAACGTTACCCCTATTCCTTTTTTAGCGTTAGTGCCCGATTTGGTGGTAACCATAATCACCCCATTGGCTGCCCGCGTACCATACAGGGCTGTAGCGCTGGCGCCTTTCAGTACCTGAATATTTTCAATGTCGTTGGGGTTAATATCCGAAAAACCGTTGCCATAATCCACAGACAGCTCAGCTGCCGACCCTGCGCCATAAGCAACACCGGGGTTGCTCTGAGGACTGCTCATCGGCACGCCATCCACAATAATCAGGGCGCTGTTACCGTCTACATTAAGCGACACATCGCCCCGCAAAGAAATACGCGATGATGACAGCGGGCCGCCGGGCGAACTCACCGACAAGCCGGCCACCTTACCGCTCAATGCCGACGACCAGTTGTTGGGACTGGTATTCGATATCATATCGCCATCCACACCACGGGTGGAATACCCAAGCCCTTTTTCTTCTCTTTTAATACCTAAAGCTGTTACTACCACACCATCCAGCTCGGTAGAGTTTTCGGTAAGCACAATAGTCATATACGCATCGGTGTAGCGCACTTCCTGAGTTCCAAAACCCACATAGCTACAAACGAGCATGGTCTTTTGACTCAGCTTGTTTTGTGTTTTAAACGAAAATTCGCCCTGCTCGTTAGTGGCAGTACCTTCGGCTGAGCCTTTTACCATTACAGCTGCTCCTACCAAAGGAGTACCGCTGTGGTCTGTTACTTTTCCCTTCACCAACGACTGCGCCATAACTGCAACTGAGCAAACTGTCAGCAAAAAGAACAATACTGTTTTTTTGAATTGAAGTGAGTAATTTTTTGAATTCATGCTGTAAATGTTATTTTTTATATCATCGGGCGCAAAGAAAACCATCTAAAGTTTCATTTCAGTTACATTGATGTGATGGTAAAATGAATGTGTGAAAATTAATTAAAAATGGCTTGTTTTTATTTAAATAAACTCTTTGCTGCCAATAATGCTGAAATACCATCTTAAAAAGATAAGACGTTGAAATAAGAGAATGATATATTTGTTGAGTCAGACTTTTCCTTAAAGAGGCTTTGCGATGCCGGGTGGATGTTTTGGCCACATAGTGCCACATAGTTTTTTCTTTTTCTTCTCTAAAACCGAGAACACATAGTTGTAAATGTTTTTCAAACATTTACTTAGGGTGGGAGGGGTTTTTTTCGTGTCTTTGTGGCTTTGTGTTTAAAAAATATTAAATCTTACCGGCTTAGCGCCTTGGCGCCTTCGCGTTCAAAATACAATTAAATTGAGATTTAACGGGGTGTTATTTATAAATGATAAGTGATAAATGATATACCAGATGCCCATCGCGTTGCGCTCTTATCCCCCCTTGAGGGGGTTAGGGGGCTTGGTTTTTTATTATCTCCGGCGCGCTTCGCAGCGAACCGGAGTTTTGGCTTTATGCAAGCCTATGAAAATATGGTAAGCCGTGCAATACCACCAGCCGGGGAGGCCGGTAGCTAACGCTGCTCTCTCATGAGCTTTGTTGCATTGCTGGCTTACAGTTATCCCCCCCCGGGGATATTTTTTTTTAGATCAAAGAGTAAAGAGCCAAGAACCAAGAACCAAGACTTTTTGACTTGAGACCTATGACTTGAGACCTACGACCTACGTCCTAAGTCATCAGACTTTTTTTAGTTCCCCCGAACCGCTGTTTCCAATCCCTTCTCCCGATAGCCATTGGGAAAATGATAAAAGACACAGTGAAACACTGATAAAAAAAGAATAGGCACACTGTGAGACACTGTGAAATTTTAAAATCATTCGCGGCTTAGCGGCTTAGCGCCTTTGCGTGCAAAACAAGACTTGCTTTTCGTTTTTTAGAACCAAGAACCAAGAGCCAAGACTTTTGACTTAAGACTTTTTCGTTGGCTTGCCACGCGATGAAAATCTCTGCAGCGAGACCTCTCACCCGATACTAGCTCTTAGTATCGTTCGATACTAACGGTTAGTATCACCCGATACTAAGCATCTGTATCGCCCGATACTAACTGTCAGTAGAAAAAATAGATTATTGCACCGTTAGTATTTTGTCAAATTCAGCGGTTCTGGGTTCTTTTAATAAAATCATACCTCCCGCATACTGCGTTACCACCTCCAGCGTGTACTTCCCGGCGGGTAGGGCGGGGATGATGATAATCAACTCCGAGGGGTTGTTGGTTACCAGATCGCCGGACTCTATCGGGGTACGGGTTTGGGTGGTGGTGTCCACAAAATAGATGCCGTTGGCAGCGTCGTCGCCGGCTATTTTTATTTTGTTGCCGTTTATTTTCAGGTTGCGCCCCGGGGTAAGCAGGTCGTTTACCGAACCGCTTTTTGCATCGGTCACCTGTAGTATGGCGGCTTGTGCATCGGCCACACCGAGGATGTTGATTTCGATATTCGGTATCTCGGCACGGAGCTTTTCGCCCTGATTAAACTGAAACAGAATGCTGTGTTTATCGGCATTGAATGTTTCCGTAGGACTATCGAACACGCCCCGTATGAGGGTAGAAGCGGTAAAGTAGCCGGTGTTGATGGAATATCCATCGCAGAGCTGGTAAGCCATTTCTTTAAGGAACAGTTCGGTAGCATGCTGCATGGCAGCGGCCGATACATCGGCTCCACCGCGATTGACAGCGGCTTCGCAGATTTGTTTTACATTGAGCGACCGCTCGCTGATGGTGCGGGCAATGTAGTCGTTCGGATTGTCTTTGGTTAAGGCATTGTCGTACAAGTAAGCCTTAATTTTGTGTAGTACACTCATAGTTTAATTGATAATTTAACAGTTAATAATTGCCCCGTTTGTATTCGGGGTTGTTTTTTTGTTATTTTGATTCCCTTTTAGTTGTTTACTCTAACTTGCACATGCACAAGTTACAAACTTGCGCCAGCGAGGGGTTATTTCAGTAGTATGGCAATTATACTGGACTCCCCATCATTTCCGTTACCAAAAACTGACCAGTCATTTGACCCTGTCGATTGGACCCACTGATACAACGTGGTGTTGTCATTAGCTACATTGATTACATTCATATTCGAGAAATTTCGGTTACCGCCAGCCACTATACCATCGGCTGTGCTACCCGGAATTGAAGGAATACTAGAAAAGGTTGTGTTAGAAAGACTGTAGTTCACGTTGAACCAGCCAAAATAGCTAGAGTTGTTTACGATGTGTGAGGTTGTGAACACTAAATATCTCCCTGCCTCGGGCAATGTGATCCGATTTCCTGTATAAACAAACTGTCCAGTTACAGTCGAAAACATATTGGCCACGGTAGTATAGCTAGTATAAAATTTCGCACCCGAGCTTACCCACTTCGCTACCCCATTCGCATCACTGGTCAGCACTTTTCCTGCTCCCTGCGTCCCATCCTTAAGCTGCAAGGCTCCATTGGTAGTCCCGTTATCAATAATTACTTTGGCAGTAGTACCTCCGGTAGGTACGGTGGTAGTACCGATAAGTACCTGCTGGCTGGTATTTACGCGCAGGCCTTCTTTGTTGTTGGCGGCTAATATCAGGTCGGCACTGTTGATGGTGCCCAGCCAGTTGCCAGTGCCGGCGGTAAGGGAAGAACCGTAGGCAGCGTTGTTGGCAGTAATGCCGCTGTTGCCTTTCAGTGTCCAGGCTATGCCGCTGCCGTCCGTCCAGGTGGCTAACCCGTTGGCATCGCTGGTCAGTACTTTGCCGGCACCCTGTGTACCGTCCACTATCAGCAATGCACCATTAGTGGTACCGTTGTTTATTTGCATGATGGCATTAGCGCCTCCGGTAAGACTGCTACTGGTACCTACCAGCAGTTTACCGCCGCTGGTTACCCGCAGGCGTTCGGCACCGTTTGTTTTGGTCACAAAGTCGGCTACATCATTAGTCCCTATCCAGTTGGCAGTAGCAGTAGTGCCTGTGTTACCATACTGTCCCCAGGCCGAGATAGCAGCTGCGCTGCCTATCTTTACCCATTGTGTACCGTCATTGTAATAATATCCCGGAGATACAGCCGTTCCGCCGCTACCGGCAGATACGGTGTTGTACACTACCATACCGGCAGTATGGTTAGCTAATGGTGCAGCAGCGGTGGTAGATGTTAGTTCCACGCGCGGCAGCAAGAGACCCTTGGATGTACTCTGCATATCAATCAGAGCATCGGTGTTATAAGCACGGTTTTCAGTGCCATCCGTCATTTTCAGCGTATGAATGGCTTGCGTTTGTGCTATAGCCGTAGTGGCCAGCATTGTCAGTACCATGGCTATGCAGGTACGGGAAAGAAGATTTGTTGATTTCATATTATTCTTAATAGATTAAATTTGTTTTATTTTATTATATTGATACGGGTTTCAGCGGTCTTTTAGTTCCCTCGCTACGCTCGGGATGCCGACTCCGAACAACCGCTTTAAGCGGTTTGTCGGCTGAAGGATGTTCAATGTGCCAATAAGCCAATGCCCAATACTTTTGACCTCTGACCTAAGTCATCAGACTTTTTTAGTTCCCTCGCTACGCTCGGGATGACAAGGCATTTTTGATGTAGAATACCCGTCGACAACCGCCAGTCTCCATTTTGTTTTTTTTTGTACACGACGGGTGCGAAGTTTTCCTCGAACCGCTGTCGCGTATACGCTCATTTTTGTACTAAAGGCAGGGCAGCGGTATATCTCAGAACTAAAGCACCTGTCATCCCGAACGAAGTGAGGGAACTAACTCTGCTGGGAGATTTTTTGAGCCAAGAGCCAAGAGCCAAGAGCCAAGACTTTTGACCTACGACTTAAGTCCTAAGTCTTCAGTCTTCCATCATTCCTGTCCTGCCTTACAGGCAGACCTTGCGTTGTTACGGTTTACCGCAGGTCGTTGACCCGCGGTTATGAATCCCGATAGCTATCGGGAAGCTTTTCAAGCTGTCGTTCCGAGCTGGTATTATCAAAGAGCATCTTTTATACCGAGCGTACTGACGACTGACGACGGAAATTTCGAGCCAAGACTTTTGACTTACGACCTATGACTTTTGACCTAAGACCTACGATTTCATTTTTATTGTGTCTTAGTGACTTAGCGCCTTAGCGGCTTTGCGTGCAAAAATGGGTCTTGCTTTTGGAATGGAAATCTGTGAGAATGGGGTGTTTGAAAATTCGTGAAGGCAGAATGTTGAAAAAAGCACAACATCTCGCGCCGCACTCTTAAGTCCCTCCTTTGGAGGGATTTAGGGAGGCTTTATAACCAACCCCGAACACCATTCTCTTCAGTTTTCGTCAGAGAATTGTATCCGGGGCTATGGTGGTAGCGGCAGTACGTGGGCTGCTGCTGCACAGATATTGTATATGTTTACACGATTATGTCCGCCCGACTGTATAGATACAGCGGGAATGGGTTGTGAACAAGTGTTACGAAATGTTAAACGGGGGGGGGGGGTAAACCTTAAAATTTCCATAATTCTTTTTATTTATGCAAAGGGTTGCG